>Ga0214478_101231_pt1 | contig 13347 bp, 10 predicted proteins | sample M1_20Mar14CPVII9_2_FD_178001 | JGI IMG/M metagenome (GOLD analysis project Ga0214478, IMG submission 178001) | Marine eukaryotic communities from Monterey Bay, California, United States - M1_20Mar14CPVII9sort6BwellD7 | ecosystem: Environmental > Aquatic > Marine > Unclassified | place: USA...
AACAGTGGAGGAGGGAGCAGTTCAATATTCAACAAGGGAAGTAAGAAAAAGAATAGTAGAAAGGAGGAAGAAGAACGACATCAGCGACAAGTTGAGGAAGAGCAGCAACTCATCCTTGAAAGTTTAGCAGCGGAAGGAGATTTCAATGAAGAGGCCAGGAAGAATGCCTTATTGGGAATACGTACGAAACGATATTGGCCAAAGGAAGTGCCAAGGTTAATGGAACAATGTTGGGAAGGTGATATGAGACGTCGACCAACGATGAAGGAAGCGGAACGTTGTTTGGATCAGATTATTTATAAGATGGTGCATCAGAGATGAAAATGTAAGCAGAGTTTCGTATGAAAGCTGGGGTGGATGGCCCTGATATGTATGATTTGCACAATGTATGATATGGGCTAGAAAGTTGTAAAAACAAATAATTCATATGTCTGTTAAACTTAAATTGGCTACTTGGCCTCTCGCTCTGGATGGTAAAAGTAACAATCCTTTCGAACACATTCTGAACCAAACTGACACAAGCGCTTCGACCATTTCTTCTTCTCCTTCTTCTTAGTTGCATGGCCACCGCCCCATTTCAATACTGACTTTGCTGCTTTATTATTATCATCCTTCTTCTTCATCTTGCCCTCAGTTCCGTCGATCGGAGCAGGACTACTCTCGGAGAACGATGATGTTCTTTTTCTACCAACAGACACACCATTATCGGTATATTCAACATCTGCCGCGGGTACAGTTACGCCTTCTTCTACACACAATGGACACCGGACTCTCTCGTTCTCTTCTTTTGGAGCAGTATGAGTCTGAGTAGTCTCGGTCATATCACCCTCGCCATTTCCTGACTTCTTTCTCTTTTTCTTCTTCTTCTTGTTTGATGTTGATGATCCTGACATGCAAATGTCACATACTAGCACGGGAACACCACAGGTATAACACTTTCTTTTTCCAATATATCTATCCCAGGGTTTGCTGCATTTAGCACATACCGATTTCTTTTCATCGGTAGCATTATCCTTTCGGACCACTCCGCCGTCTCCGTTGATGTTACCAGCACCAATCGCTTCCCGTTTATCAAAAACAAAGTTCTTTCCTCTCCAGAACCCCCCTGAAGGAAATTCTTGAAGATATCGTTCAATACCACCTTGTAGTTGATATACTCCCTTAACATCATCACCCATTTTGGTATTAAGATATGCCGAGGCTCGTTCACATCGGATACCTCCAGTGCAAAACATCATGACCGTCTTGCCCTCTAGCTTTTGTTTTGTTTCGGGTTCAGCCAACCATGATGTAAAATCTGTGCTCTTTCGCATCTTGGGATCAATATATGTAGCTCCAGCGACGTTCCCTTCCTTGTTACAACCCTCTGCCGTATCCTTATCCTCATCTTTCTTTGCTGACACGGCGTTCTCCATTTGTCCATCAAATCTTCCAATTGCAGCTTCGTAGTGGTTTCGTACATCAATAACTACTGCATCTTTTTGTTTAAGCATTTCATGATAGTCCTTAGCATCTAAATGCACACCTCCCTTAACTTCTTTTCCGGTATCCTTAGTTGATGCAGATTTTGCGGCAGTGGCACAATCATCTTCCCTAATACCATAGAATACCAACTCTTTTACAGGTATTAGTTTCAACTCTTTAAAATGTCTATCAGCACTTAACCCATCTATAAACTTGAAATCCGTCTTGTCAAATTCATCGTCAAATCGTTTCAAATCATTGCAAAAGTGCCGTAAGGTTTGTGCTGCCTCAAATTCTGAAGTATGTGTTGAATTGGAAGTGGATGCAGCCGAAATAGTAGCATTTACACCCTCAGTTGAAACACGCACTCTACCTCCAATATTAGTACGATGTTTCTTTGCAATGGTTGTCAAATATGAAAGAAAGGAATCTACTCTAGTCTCCGACCACTGAGGTGATACATATTGATAGAAAAGTACCAAACTAGCTTTTGGTTCTTCTTTAGTAGATGATGGATTCTTCTTTTTATTCTTTGCAAGTTTAGCCAAGTAATCATTCGAGTAACATACGCTAGATTTGGTAACACTAGCCGATGGAAACCAAGCACCTAGTGATGTGGTATCTTTTTTATCATCATTGTTACTGACGGGTGGAGGAGCCGGTATATAACCCACCATATATTCTTCTAGCGTTGGTTCTATTTTCTTATTCTGTGGTGTCGTCTTTGTATCGGTAGTATCATTATTAGTTACTTTATCCCCATCAGAAGTAGAAGAAGATGTTAGTTTTTGTTTTGACGTCTTCTTTGTATCATTGGTATTAGTTACTTTATCCCCATCAGAAGTAGAAGAAGCTGCTTGAGTTTTTTGTTTCTTGAATCTTTTCCTCTCTGCCTTGCTCATATGCCGGCGCTTCTTTTTACCACTACTATTTTCAACTGCAGTACCACCGCCATTATCGGATACACTAATAGATATATTATCGCCTGCCATGGTCGCTATTGTCCGTCACTATACTATACTACAATTTGTTGGTTATTGGTTAGTTGAGTTTGAGTAAAAATGATATTTAGCGATCAAACGGTCATTTGTATAACGACGAACTCGCTCTCACTCCTACTAGACGGCAGCAGCATTCCCCTGTGTGGCAGCACAAAGAGAGATAGAGCGGATAGTGAGAGGGTACTTAGATCTAGGAATAGTTCTTTCATTCAACTATTGTGCATGCCATTTGCTCATTTATGTTTGTGCTATCTAGACTGACATATCAGCCACTTCTTTTAGCTTCTCTCTCGACAAGATGGAGTATTCTCTTGCCACATTGGCAAATCGACCCCTTTCTTCTTCTTTACAATCGTCTGATATTGTTGGTCTTTGATCAAAAGCCAATGTGGCGGCTCTTTTCAATGCATATTGCGCATATACTTTCTGCATATCAGAACAAGTATCAACAATCTTACCTGGAAGCAGGTTAGCATCCTCTTGTGTCTTTACTTCATGCGCTGGTTTCAGTACTCGTGATACATCCTCACTATCCCTGCATGTCAAGACAATAGCAACTGCAAGTGTATGCACTGTTGGTTCGCCTCCGCCAGTAAAGAAGAGTAGTGGAGATTGCTTTGTCAAGAATATAATAAGGGTATCCACCTCCTTCATATTCTCCTCTGACACACTTTTCATGCCTACTCGATCTGCCTCAAGTTCTTTAATTGCAGTGACGAATTCCTCAAGACTTATTGATACTTTATCTATATGTCCGGGCAGAACAAAGCCATAATCAAGCAGTAGTCTATCATTGCTAATTTTCTTACCTCCTTCACCACCATAATCGAAAAGAAGTTCTTCGCCAGCTTTGATATCTCGTGTTGACTTTAGTGAGGTTGAAAAGTCATTATCATCATCATTGTTATGTGAAAAATGGCCAACTTTGACATTGGCGAGTTCTAATGACCCATGATTAACCAAATCAATAACAGGCAACATCCGACTGTGATCTGATGCCGCAAACTCTCCAACACTTTCAACTTGATCGGTAGTTAACTCTTTGATACGTTTTCTGACCAAACTTCTGGAACAGACATTAGTTGCTGCCCATTGAAGGTCTTCTATGGATACCGAGGATGGAGAAAGAGATTCGTGTATGGTGTGGATACCTTGACGCATTTGTTGTACTCTTCTTGCCATGCTGGGTGCCCAATCTACTAGATTGCTTAGATCATTGTCATCTCCTCTCCCTACTGTGTTCGAACAATATTGAGGAAGTTCTTTTAGGAAAGGATAGAATATGCTCTCAGCTCCCTTTCGTTTCTCAGCCACCACTGCCAAACTTAGTACGATGAAGCCAATTTCATTCTTTATTATATATTCCCATGGTAACGACTTTGCCATTTGTTGCATTTCACTATCATTTCCCTCTGCTAATTGTCGTATACCTAATTGCAAATGATATGGTATTAATATAAGTTCAGTATCTGTAGGTATATCTTGTACTGGAAGATGCGCGTCATTGCGATTTGTGATGATGAAAGAGATGTGATATAACTTATGTTAGTGCATGTGGTTTGCAAAGGCAATCAAACGGCAAATCGAGTTCAAATAAAGTGATCACATCACCATGACATCATATTGAACACACTGTAACACATGACAAAACAATACAAACGCGGACTTTCCTGCAAAAAGACCGCGTCCTCCATAGGGTGTATTTTGTATTTTTATGTTTGGTGATATCTTAGCTCCATGGTGTTTTGCCCATGCAAACAAATCCATTGCATCATCATCAATCTTGAAGCTTGATGTTATTAATATTGATGTTGTCAGGAAAGCCAATAGAAATAGAAAGGATAAGTTACACATCACTTGATGGATTGGTTGATATTACTTATATGATTATAAAAGAAAATGTTGTTTGGGTATCCTTACTTCAACGACGCTTCTGTAAAGATCAGGCCAACTTAAATATACAACAATAGTGTTAAGGAGATACTTGCCACGGCCGCCGAAGATGGTACTCTGGACTACTGATCAAGACTGAAGTTGTCAGGATACCCCATAGCGGTATCCTTGATCTAAAAAAAGAGATGAAGAGTTGCGGCTACGATCTAGAGCAAATAGTGAACTAAGGCGGGCATTACACAACCATATCACGGAGATAGATATATTTAAACCTTTATAAAGATGGTGAGTGATAACATGTGGTTGTGGGGTGCGCGGAGGTTAAATACTGAGAGTATATAATCCTTATCTTTTTCATATCTTTTTTATGGCTTTGACTTTGAAATTACTCAACTTGTATTGCAGTAACTAATTGTATTGATAATACCATTGCAGTATAACTATTGATAATTCCTTACATATACTAACTACTTATCTTGCTTGTACTACATATATATAGGCATCATTCTTCAACCAAGTAGGTAATAGTATAGGAACAGGTGGATTGCAAATACGTATAAACCTAACAGGCACACCTGAAACCAATCCACAAGATATCTTCTACCTCCGCCATAGACCTAGTTGGAAAGTTAGAAAGAATGTCTTTTCAGCTTTAAAATCGCATACACTTGGTAATAACCAACAGCAGCAACAAATTGCACATGGTACAATACCACATGGACGTGTGAATAATCCAAATGAGGGTAGGATAATGGCATATTCATGTGATTATGATACTCAAGGGGAAGTTACATTGGCAATGGGCCATGGGAAGAAGTTAGATCATATGGGAATACAAGTGAAATTCTTTGGTAGAATTGATATGGTGAGTGTTGTTGTTTGTTGATGGATGTAGTATTATTCCACTTTAATTTTTGAATGCATTCTCAATTGTCATCTTAATTTGTAGGAGGCTGGAGCACACGAGGGTCGTCCAAGTTATGACTTTATTTCACTGTCAAAAGAATTGTTACCACCTGGTTCACTCTTTGATACACGTACAATTCCTTTTAACTTTCGTGGTGTAGAAAAGATTCACGAGACATATCATGGGCGCAATGTATCTGTAAAGTACTTTGTCCGTGTTGAGGTTCAACGTCAATTAGGTGGAATGAAAATGCCACCAATTACACAAGAGCATGAAGTAATTGTGCAAATTCCAGGAGTAGAGCCGTCCATTAATGAACCAATTAAAATGGAAGTGGGTATTGAAGATTGTCTTCATATTGAATTTGAATATGAAAAGCGATGTTATCATTTACATGATGTCATATGTGGCAAGATTAACTTTCTTTTGGTGCGGATTAAGATCAAACATATGGAGTTGGCAGTTATACGACGAGAGACTAGTGGCGAGGGAGTTGCAACATCGGCAGCAATGTCCAGTGCAGGCGGTGGTGGGGGGTCAAGTGCCAAGAGTGATACACAAAACGTTGTTACCGAGACACAAACACTACTTAAGTATGAGATTATGGATGGTGCACCAGTAAAGGGAGAGTTGATCCCAGTCAGGTTATATCTACGGGGAATACCGGCGGATGTTACACCGACATATCATGCTGAGAACAATCGTTTCGCGGTAAGATATTTTTTGAATCTAGTTTTGGTAGATGAAGAGGATAGACGTTACTTTAAACAACAAGAGATTATCCTGTGGAGAAAAGAGCTAGGATGAAGATTGTCTTGTGAGAAAGAAGGGAAGAGACTAGAGTGGAGAAAAGTGTAAAGAATATGGGGTGAGGTAGGAAACAATTGTTTGGCAGTGTCATTATTTCTACTTTAAGGAAACTTATTGATCTTAAGACTGTAATTTTCTACTGCATGGAATTCAACCTCTAGACAAAGTCTCCGCAAATAGAACACAATATGAGATCATTAACATCTTGGGCATAACAACGCGATCCTTTCTTGAGAACTGTTGCAGTATCCTCATTCTCAAGCAAGTGAAAAAGAATCGCCCTTAAGCAAAATGGATCATTTATTTGATGACGAGCCAAGCATTCAGAAGCCAAGAGTTCTAATGTGACTCGACTGGTCATCATCATCGTCCCATGCACATTTAGGGTAATAGATTCTCGACCTTTCATCATCTTCACGAGTTTTCCCTCCTCCAATTGAAGTCGAATAGATTCATCCGATAAAGAATAGAGGAATAAGGTCTTGCTGGGTGAAAGATCATTTGTACTTGGCACTTCCATGAACCCACTAACAACAAATCCAAGTACTAATTCAACAATTGTGATGCCGTGGCCTTTGTTGGAAGCAAATGTTGTCGATTGGTATCCTTTGCTTAATGAGCGACTTAGTAAACGGAATCCATTAAGTCCTGATGCTGCCGTGGCAGTCTCTACTTCACTTTTATCCTTCATCTTGATGGGTACAGCTTCTACTTGATATGATGCTTCACAGGATGATACTCCATTGTGAGCAATCCTTGACCTGTATAGCATAGCAGTTTAGTGGAGTGAAAAATTCGATTCGAGTCAATCAATTCATTAGGTTGCAATACACATGTTCAACAAGAAAGATTCGGTACCATTCAAGTCATACATTTACACATGTTAAGTAAAGCACTATGTAGTATACCGACACACCTTTGTTAATAGCTCAAGCACATGTAGCAGATATCTTCTTCAATAACTGGTCCTTACATGGCCATCCATTCTCAACAGCAACATGCCCAATGAGTCGCCCATCTGACTGCCTTGGTAAGTGTACTGCTTTGTAGTTAGCTTCCATAATACATTCTACTATATCTCTTTTCTCCTCGATAGATAGCTTACAATCCGCTGCTTTATTTTCTGCTAGTGTTTGAAACACTAGAAGATGCGCGTTTCACGGTTTAAGAAGATGAGAGAGATGATAGCTTATGTTAGTGTATACGGCTTGCAAAGGCAATCTAATAAAAGCAAACAACCATATGGAAGTAACTAGGTCACAAGTGTGAACACAGAAATCATAAGATAAAAATAAAGGACTTTCCTGTTCGATTGTCATCGGTTTCATCTCTCACAGAGAACTCTTCAGGTATTCGTTGTCTCATTTCGTGTAATACAGACCAAGCACCATATGAATGCGCTTGCTCTAATCCAATATATGGCGAGCATAAACATCGTACCCAAGCGTGTATAGGATGAAAGTTTTTGGTATCTTTTTCCGCCGATGAAGTTGCTTGCTTTGTTTTTGTACTACTCTTCTTTGAAGTCACGATCTGTCTCTTTCTGGTAGGTTGCAATGCATAGTCTGTACTGTATAGAATGTGCAGAAATCTTTCCCACCTTCTCTCTTTTCGTTCATGTTCAACTTGCTGATAACTCTTCCGTCTACTTTGTATAGAAGATAAACTATACTCAGTTGTCGGCATACTAGGATCGATATTCTCAGATGAGGATGCAACCGATGGTACTTGGGGAGGTTGCTCTCTGTCTCTACCCTCTTCTTCCCAGTCCGTCTTGGCTTCAGTATTACTCGTTTTACTTTCATCTACGAATTGCTCATCATAATACCCTCTAAGATACTCATTCTCATTCAGTATAGGACTAATCGGACCCGTTCCATTATATAATAGTGGATATGTATTCCCCTGATCATCAAAGTGATCCCTTGCAAAGTCGTTAACGATTTCAATCAATGCACTTGGACTCCTTGCCTTTTCCTCTGTGTTAGGTCCGTCGATTGTATCCTCCTGTTTGACCCGTTTGCTGCTACTTTCTGATAGAGATGCTGTAGATGACATACGTTTCATTGCAACTGATGATGAAGATGACGACGACGATGTCATATCCTTTATACTATTATCCTTGTTCTTTGATGTCGATCCCGTCTTATCATTATCATTATCATGTTCCTTATCCTCATCGTTGTTATGCTTATTTGTATCCTTTGTATCGTTGCCTTTATCGGCGGTGGCTTTTGAGGTATGTTGTGTGCATAACTTCTTATCGTCGTCCTCAATTGTGCTAGTACTCAACATATTATCCGGTTCCAACATTGCAATGATTGACTTGTCGACTATGGACAATAGATTTTGCAATTGCAATGATGAATGATCAAGCGCCTTGTGTGTAGGCCTAGAACAACTTGAAGATATAATGATCAAGCGCCCCCGCTCTGACTGTCAGTGCGTTATCAAACAATGCATGCCTATGACCCCATCAACAGCCTCGGGTTTGATATTTATTTATGATATGTAGGTGTTTTTGCCCGACCGAGTCGCATGGACATCAAGTGCCCCCTGTGATTGCGAAGCGAAGGAGAATTTGTCCAATCTTTTCTGATGTCTTTCTGTGCGGGGGGAGAGGATTGACTTCATTCTCTCGGTGTAGGAGCTTGTACCTAGGACTAGTCAGGGGGTGATCAGCTACAAATGCTCATTGAAGTCAATTATTCTTCATCTAAACTGAGTTAGGCTAAAGTGACTGGGATACACGACATATCTCTAGCATAGATGTGCAACCATACATAAACACATAACACTGCTAGGGAAGGGGTAAAGCATATGTAGGCTACATAGATATCAAGCATTTGAACGAAGTTGACAGTGAAAGTTCTAGTAGTACTGTGGATTCAAACTGGATCTACTGTAAGAAGTTGGGGACTTTGATGCTCATAACATTTTAGACTAAGAGTAAGAGGGGGCAAGAAGAGCTCAATGCTCATCGCTGCTCGATGTAACTCATGCTATAAGAGAGAGATGTTTACTTGTGACACATGCATGGATGATGCAATGTTGACTTGATATACTTTTGGTAAATACGAATCACTACTTTATATGTTTGGACTCTCTTTCGGGTCATTTATACAATTCACTCCCCCCCTACTAGTTACAGATGCCCAACAAAGAGTAGAGCTCTATTTAGCTCCACCCCCCAACCCTAAACCTAATACTTACATATATTGCAATACAAAATCCCCGCTGACATATACAAGATTTGCTCCATATTGGAGCTCTTCACGAGGATATAATTTACAGATAATGATAGCTCTTGGTAGCTAGCAAATATAGATATTCCATCATCTCAAAGGTATTAGAACATATCCTTGAAATTGGATCATATCATAATAACGGAGTTGATTCTCTTGATTCTCCGACTTGTGTTATTGGTAAACAGCAGCTTGAATGTCAATGAACATTTGATGTGGTCATCAGCTCTCTTGATCTCTTCTTGATGCTTCTCTTAATGGCCGCCCTTCGCGCTTTGCTCATAGCTATGTTATATCTCTACCATAACATCAGTATATATCAACCCTGCAACTAGCAAAGTTGTACTAGGGACAAGCACTGCAAGTCCTCCTGCCAAATAATCTGACAAGATCATCTTAGCATCCGTAGGGAATAGTCCACCAAATATAATATCGAGAATGACGATTGCAATTAGCATTTCAATAACAGGTGTTAGAACTTGGCCGAAGACGTGAATAATGACTGGAAGAACACAGCATCGACACTTAGTCCACGATGCAATAGGAATCTCTTGTAGGAGAGTGTAGATAAGGAATATCATGGAGATGTTGTGTATCGATTATAGACGATAGAGATTGGCCTATGCTCGTTGTGTTATAGAAAGTGTTATAGAAAGAGATAGATAGATCAATCTTCTCCGGGTTGTGTATCCTCTTTATTTGAAGGGTGTTGTCTGATACAAGACAAATATGTGAATGACAATCAAGGGGGATCGCTTTATAGTTGTATAATGCTGTGATGGTTGTTCTTTGATATGTCTCTTGATTATGATGATATCAAGGTGGCGATGTGATCAGATGTTGTTGTACTCTTCTTGGTTGGCGTTGGCCACAAGAAGTCAAATAATTAGCATACCTGCTTATTTTGGTCGTCGTGTTAAGTTTATGGGACTCTATGTACTACTCATCACACTTCTTAACAACAACACTTCATTGTTGCACATGCTTTACGCAAAGCGGCGATGTTGATTGATTTGCAAACATAAAGGGAAAGGCTAATTAAATTTGTGTTATTACCCCCTCAGCCCTCGTGTGTATCCATCTGTATTAGTTCCTTCGTACAAAGTTTTACTTTGCTCAGCTTCCCCGGTATTTGCAAGCATTCCCCACGCCCTCTTTTCGATCATATACGAAGCTTCCATCTTTTTAAAAGGCTGTAATATCGAAAATATCCGACATAATCGAGAGTCTTATTATGAAGAGTATGTATGAGTTAAGAGGGTATAAGGTGGTAGTCATTCTAGCTTGTTCTCACTCACTTCCCAATGACAAACCAATATTTATATCGCTTATTTACAGTGTCCTTCAATGCTAATTCAAATTCTCCGCTTCAATAGCAGCTCTAGGTAAAGCATTTATTAGAGTCGACATACAAATACAAGAACAGCGTCCAACATATGTACATTTCTAGCAGTTATCATCTCTACATGTATCAATCTATGATTCCATTCTAGTCATAGCCATCCGATGCTTAGTTACCAACACCAAATGTATCTAACAGGTAGTTGTATAGATCATCATCTACATAATCATCGGTACTTCCTCCTCCTCCTCCACTACCGCTACTTGGAGGAGATGGAGATGGAGGACTTGGTGATGGTGGATTGGGACTTGGCGGTGTTGGAGTTGATCCTCCCGATCCTGAGCAATTGAAACCAGCATCAGAAGCATAGTTACTTCGACTACATACTTCATCTTCGATCCAATTGTATGAGCGTGATATGCGAGCATATACGCCAGGAAAGTGTTCCGAAGCGCAACCTATCCCCCAACTCACAACCCCCACCTGTACATCTTGACCGGCATTTGCACCCTTGACAACTAATGGTCCACCGCTGTCACCCTGGCAACTATCCTCGCCACCGCCAACAACTCGTGCACAAAGCATATTGTTTGTAATTTGATTCTTATATGTATCATAATAACCATCGATAGTTCCCTCACTTGCATCACATTCATTGTTTGATATAACATTGACATCGACATTCATTAATACATCACTCAGCTTGGATACATCATCTCGAATATCGGTATCACCCCAGCCCATTACTGTTACACTACTTCCGATACTTGGTACATTCGAATCCTTATCCAGCTTCACCAAATCAACATTGGTGGCAGTCACTGCACTATCTAGAAATACCAACATGAAATCATTATCAGTGGTACCGGAGTTGTAATCAGGATGAGGTACTTCGTTCTTCATACCAATCACCTCGCCGTCATTATCATCGACGTCATGGCGACCTAATACGATGTTGTAACTACCACCTTGACAATGCGCGGCTGTTAGTATAACATCCTTTGCAATTAATGAACCGCCACAGAAATGACCAATATCATCAGCAAGTGATACAGCGTAGGAGAAGCGATCTTCATTTGCCTCGTCACCTCCGATGATTCGAGTATCTCCAAGTTCACGTTCAAACTCTGTTGCGGCGGTATCGATATTATCTTGTCTTTTACGGAGTAGAGATCTACTAGCGGATGAGATATTGCAATGTTGAGATAGAATAATAGTAGCGGGTAGTAGGATTTGAGAAGTCTTCATCTTGATGGATTAGGATATTAGGTAGTTGATGGATGATGAAGGAATAGTAGGTGTTGTATGACAATGTTGATGATCTCTGTTGTTGTTGACCACAGACGGAAATGAGCACACTGGTCACCGCGAGTATTTGGGAATACAATGACATGGTGGCGTTGGGCTGAGTAGGCAAGTGGGATAGTTGATAGCGTAGTAGCTCCGGTCATGGTTGTGCCTGTTGTGTTGTTGATCAGTGATGGTGATTTGTTGTGTGCTCGTGGATACCGCTGAATACCGCGATATGTTCGCTTAGCTTGGCATCAAATTACACAAGGACCACAGCACGTACACCACTTGATGGACACACTTACTTGAGTCAAGTCTGAGTCTGATAACATTTAATATGGACAAAGACCAAGATATCTTACTGTATTGGACTGGCTGTATTATGCTCATAATTTAAGTAACCAAGTACTATATCAGAACAATAAATATTAATATAAAAATAAAAGCAACAACACATAAACATAAACACATCAATATCAATACAATATCCAAATACAGCGCAACAGAGAACAACATCAGCAATAACAATACAACCAAAACATTCATGGGATTTTTCAAGAAGTATAGACACAAAAATAATAGTGCACAAAACAATACAGTCGCAGGTACAACATATGTAACACCTACAGCAGTGGCATATCCGATAAATAGTTCGGCGGCCCCAGCTCAGGCAGCTGCAGTCAGAAGAGTACAAAAGCAATCAACTAGTACACCAGCAGCAACAGCAACATCAAAATTGAACACCATTGAGGCGGAGGTATCTCGGTATTTAAACATCTCTTGGGCTGACGCTCGTGATCTTGTTTCATACGCCAAGGGAAAGCATAATGTTCTTCCTGGTGATAAGAATGCAGAGAAGATAAAACGATATGCAATAATACAATCGGCAATAGAGGCTAACGCCCATAATCCAAAGAAGAAGGTGGCACCAAAGCCTACAAAACCAAAGCTAAGTGTCGAAGAACAGGAGAAAGAAGATAGAATAAAAAAATGGGCTAGAGATTTCGATCATTACTTAACCAATGACCGATGTGATAAAACTTGGGTTGGTATTGGCAAATGAGGGTGGATGGACGTGAATTGGTAGCCAGTCAAACAGTTTCTATTATGTTGTACTCAAATTAACTAATAAAATTTGCATTCGGGCGTCTTGTTATTACAAATAAATATAAACACAAAATAATAATTGTCAATACCTAAGTTAATATCATTATTACAAAACACAAATCCCCATTCTACAGCGCATCACATTATCACATACTCTTTCCAATTTCAATCAAATCCCCCACTTTACACTTCCTGATGAGGTACACCCATTACCTCGGCAGCCACTGGTACTTCTACCTCATGCTGTACCTGATATTGCTCCATCATCGGCTCATCATTCAATGAACC
>Ga0214478_101235_pt1 | contig 13318 bp, 8 predicted proteins | sample M1_20Mar14CPVII9_2_FD_178001 | JGI IMG/M metagenome (GOLD analysis project Ga0214478, IMG submission 178001) | Marine eukaryotic communities from Monterey Bay, California, United States - M1_20Mar14CPVII9sort6BwellD7 | ecosystem: Environmental > Aquatic > Marine > Unclassified | place: USA...
ATTGGGGAGTGTGGTGGCATTACTCACTGATGTGGCATTTGTTTTGTTTGGGCGGTGCCGTCCGCTCGGATGGTGATATGTACGCCTCACGTCTGGTGCCACTTCTGATACAATCCCATGCATTATATCCGTGTGACTTGTGTGTGGTGATGCTGATATTATCCACCAATTGTTTGAGCGGTGCTGATCCGCTCGGATGGTGATATGTACACCTCACGTCTGGTGCCACTTCTGATACAATCCCATGCATATATCCGTGGGACTTGTGTGTGGTGGTGCTGATATTATCTACCAATTGTTTTGGGCGGTGCTGATCCGCTCGGTTCACCATTGAGGGACGATAACGGCAATATCGTACAGTTACCCTCCGGAGGCAACATGATATACGTCGGCAGCTGGACAACATTCCTGTTACGTAACGAGTCTTTAATCACCCAGGCTAGATCTGACGAGATCGCCCACAGACTCAACGCTCACCAGTTATTTACAGGAAGAGCAGGAAACCCCAAGACCAAGCTTAACCAACGCATCAGGCAGCTTGCATTCCAACACAACATGGTAAAACATCTCACCATGATTATCAAGTCACCATGGCACGGCTACACCCAGGACAACACGCGTATCAGTGATCGTACACTAGTACTACACCCTACACTGGTAGAGTTTATGCGTATCCATGGCTTAGGATCAAGGATTATTGCGGAAGGAATTATGTTTGGAGACTCTGACAGATTTGCGGCTATGAAAATTGATATGTTCGGACAGATGTCAAACATGAATTATGTGGGACCGTCATTCATTTGTCCCGATGATGTACTAGAAGAATTTGAGATTGGTAAGACCTAGAATGACAGGTGAGTGACAACGACAAAGCCATTCTGATCATCCCACTTAGATATGGACACCCGTTTATTGTTATGTGAAGATACCGATTGAGATACCTATGTGAAGATACACGTTGAAGTAAGATCCTACGTTGAATCGCCACTTGTTAAAGAGGAATGTAAACCTCTCATAGTAGGAATAATTAGTAAAGAACCAAGTGATACTGTAAAGTAAAGCCGTATATCAGTCTAGGGATATACAACGATAGCCTCTGCAGTCTATTGACGCTGCATACTATGTCGGGTAACGAACGATAATCCATTGTCGTTGACAATGTATATCGTGGATGATCTTGTTGCAATTAAGGTAGAGATCGACCAGAGCAACTGATATGGATCTGTATTGCGACTGGGCTCGTTTAACGTGAGAATTCTCACGGACAATCATAGATGGATACATATCGTATGGAGATTGGATGCATATGATATGCAGAGGTAGTAAGCATTGCAATATAGTTGAGTTGCTAAAGTACCTGCTTATTGATTAGTGATTGCATGCTTGCAATCATTGAGTACTATTCTATTGCAAAGCATAGTTCCAGTTGCATTGATTGAACATAGAAAGTGAAAATTGAAAGATTGTGTGCTTTTGTTAGCGGCCGCCGCATACCATTACCATATTCAAAGAGACATATAAACCTTGACGCCTCTTGACAACTTGAAGTAGATCAGAATTGTTATCGAGCTACAATGACACCTGCTCTTCATTGGCAACACGAGAAAGACTTGGCAGCAAGTTGTGGCACTTTGCAGCTAACGAATGAAGGCAATCACTTATTTAAGACAAATAGATGACCGGTATTACGAGATACCAGAAGCGTTTCCTTACTCAGTATGGATTCCTGAGTAGTCAATGTAAACCACGATTGAATAGGAAAGGCAATAATCTCGTAATCCATTCAGCTTGGCACGAAGAATTTGATGCTTGAGAAGGCTATATCTCACAGTATTCTGTACATGTTTCTCTGTACAAACACTCATTACAAGGGAAGTATCCTGGGATACATTCCTCGGAATGCATTTGAAACACTTGATTTCTTGATTTCTTCACAGTAGTTTTTAGAACATACCCAGGATTGCAACTTTGGTATCCAACCAAAAGCATTGCAAAGCAATGATGTTTTGTACGTTCTGTTCTGGATTATATTCCAGTCTACTAACACATGTCCTACAGACTCCTCAAGGAGCAGGTGCCATCGGTGAACGCGGTTACTGCTCAAACCGAGGGCGTCTTGGATAAGGTTACAATGATCAGTGTATGAACCACTATCCTTTGTCCCCATATAGCATACCTCTATATTCTTTTAGAAGCTCTATGATCGATAACAATTCTAACTTTGTGATATTGTATCGAGTCTGAACTTTTCGGGGAGGCCCCGGTTCACCACTTCTACTAGTAGGCCAGCTAGGCGACCATTTCCTCTAACAATAGAGGAGATTATTGCTATTGGCCATTACTATCTAGCCTGCAAATAGCGGCATATGATTTTTCCTATTGCATCTGTATCCTCATAGCAGCATGTAGGTTTTTGAATAGTGGTTGTTTGGCAATATAGGTGTATAACAAGTTGATGAACACATTTATTAGAGAGGCCATCCTCAATGGTTAAGGTGAAGGGAGGATTGGTATGGAGGAAAACAGAAGCGAGGAGTTGCGTCATTTAGATGACGGCTTTAACGTACCACACAACATGATTACCATTATTGCAATTTCAACGATAACAACACACACATATCGATATATGTGTTCACAATCGATACAATGCACCATTCGAATAATACCACCCACTAACCATAATTGGATTATCACGTTAAAGAACCCATTATTACCAGTCTCGGTTAATTTAATCCTCTCCATTTAGCGAGGGGGGCAATAGCCTATTAATCGTTACAGCGCAAAACAAACAACAAATTAATCTAACTTTAATTTGTAGCCTTATATCCTGGGAAGGATTAAACAATATCCAGGGGACGTTTGCAGCCTGGGGAGTACGCTTAATCAATATAACTACGGGGACGAATGACCAAAAATTATTGCAACAATAATTAATGCACATAAAAATATAAGACCAAACCACACGGATATCTTTAAATCATAATAAGGATATAACGATACCTATGGGGACGCAGAGTTGCCTGGGGAGTAGCCTTGAAAGTAGCCTAGGAGTATGCTTAGAGAGAGAAGCAGATGGAGATATGAGTATATCAAATGTTCATTTTTCTCTCTGTGTTGTATTTTCTCACTTCACCTCGATAGTTAGGAGTAGATTACTCATTGTGGAATTACAACCTCCCCCCTACCACGCGGAGGTTAGGGTTGGGTTGCCGCATGACTATCAAGTATGTCGGTCAATGGTTTGCGCATTGGCCGAGTGCAAGTAATAGAGTGAAGATGTAGGGAGTGAATACAACTACATAGAGCCCACATCAACTTAACACGCTCCAAGAAACTACTAGAAAGCACTCCTCCTCGGTGCACAATAACGAACGAACAACTATAGCATACGACGACGGCGTCGTTGATAGGATGGTGGCTACGATGACCGCACATCATCTATCTGGCTCCATTCTCCGACATCGAAGAGAGGCACCAACCCTACTAGTGTGTCACGCCAATCTCTCTCGTGTGCCCCCATACCAGATTGGACAATAGCAGTGAGACACAATAGGACGAAGAGTCTATTGGTGTTCTTGTTTGTGCAATGAGTATCTGACCTCGATGGTGGATCTCACCGTCTCAAATACTCATTCCTGTGCACAGAACGTGTCCCGGTGAGACGAACACCCCTAGTACTAGTTGGTCAGGTCAGACAGAAAGATAGTGCTGACCCACCGGTCGTGCAATTTTATGTCGTATTGCAACCTTAATTGATGCGGTACCATAGAATGTAACGTTAAAGAGTAAATTATCTACTATATATATCATCTGTATCATCATAGTTGGACGTGACGACGGTATGGATGATGATGAAGTTAATAACCTCATTGCAGACTTTGATTTTAGTCAAGGTATTCTAACTTGGGATGCCGACGAACCATCTCAAACTGTTGACTATCAAGATTGACAACGGTATAGTATCTACTTGCACATATCACAAGCCTTTGAATACATATCAATATCTTCCACCATACTCTGTTCATCCGTATGGTACAATCAAAGGCATGATATATGGAATGTTATATCAATAATTCCGCCAAAATAGTAACCCGGAGACTATTTTAAGAATGATCTACAGCTCTGCAACCATCTCAAGCAAGTCGGATGGCAAGAAGAGACACGTCAAATATCTAAGATGACATCAACAACAAGCGAGTCATCATCAACAACATCATCAACTACTAAACGAGACGAGGATACAAGTTCACAACGACAACATACTATCATACTTCATCATAAGTATCAAGATAAAGGTTTCACTAGAAAAGAACACCGAGATTTATGATAGACACCTCGGTAGTTTACTATCGCAAGATCCTCATGACGAAGGCCTAGGTATTGTTCGTACCATCTTAGCAATCATAGGCCGCTAAATCTACCAGATCTATTAAAGAGCACAATATTGAAAGAAGTAAAAGGAAGAGAAGTTCTACATACTGTGGGGGTTAGAGTTTCATACTCACCCCCCTTCTATTTGTCAGTTATGTACTAACAATCACTTAAGCTGACATACTATCATCCAAGTTGCACGGATGATCTGGTAACAGATATCGTATAATGAGTGAAGTATCTTAGAAGATACTTGAGAGAGGTAGTAGCAGGAGTCTCGTGAAAATTAGAGTTACAGGCCCTCTCATTATTTTTTTGCAAATAATCAAAGCCGTCATTACTTACGGCTTGATTGGTTAATAGCAACCTATTGGATAAGGCACAACATTACTTTCTAAACTTAAATCAGCTTGTTATTAGTTGTTAATCATAGCTGATATAGCAACAGGCTTGAATGATCATCACAAATAGTGGACCTGACTTTTCCCAACCACTTCTTTTCAATGTTAAAAAGTGAATAGATAGTAGCAAGTGCTCATGCGAACGTACTGTAGTGGTAGTAGCGGGGCTTATTATTAGTTTGCAGTGAAGAGCGCTGATAAATTCATATGACACCATAATGACTTATTAATTAAGCTTATTTTCATTCGTCCGTCATCGAAAACTTGAGTCGAAAGAGGTGTTGCTTTTTTTCGCAAGCTTTGATGAGGATTCCTTCAGCACCCCTGGCCTGATCATCAAGCCAAATTTATTAACAGATCGACGAGGATTGTTATCAGCTGGCATTCCTCCAGTTATGTTTTCCCCCAGAAAAGAAGTAAATACTGCTCTAAATACAGAGCAGCTTTGATTCGCAGTTTTGTGTTCGACAGGTTGAGTTGAGTTTGCTGATGTATTACGTGACGGCATTAATTCTGTAGAAACGGAAACTGTAGAAGCGGACAAGGGAGGAGGAAGGGTGAAGGGTCTGTCTGTCATAGTTCCTTTCTCGCCAGATGCAATTTTCGTTTGCGTAGAGACATTATGCATTTGCATATCAGCATGCGCAACAACAATTGAATTAGCTTCTGGCAACTCTAGTACATTTTCACAGTCGCTTTCGCCCTCCTCGTCATGCATTGGAGGTTCTTCTATGCTCTCTAAACTTCCAAAGCCATCGGAGTTCTCTTGTTCCTTTCCATAAAGCATTCCGCAATAGGCAGGTAAACGAATTCTATTTTCTAGCGAGTGGCCAGTCACACCACATTCTCCAAACTGCCACAATGGCACGGTCATAGCGTCCACAAGAACTTTCAAGTTATCAAGCTCTTCTCGCAAGCGCCCTTCAGCTTCCTGACGTTCAAGAATCAAACCACGATTTGAACTCTGAAGTTCAACAAGATTCTCCTCAAGATATGCCACATGCTGTTCTCGATTGGACATTTTTTCATTGTATGTTTTATTTATGAGATGAAGTTCATTCATCTTCCATATGATTGCTTGCAAATCGTGAGTTTTCTTATCAAGTTGCTGCTTCAAATGAATTGACTCCTGAGCAATTTTTTTTTTGTTCACGTTACTGGATCTATTGGCGAGAACATCAACATTTGCCTTCTCCTCGTTCAAGGCAACTTGGAGTTCAATGCATCTTTCAGTTGCCCTAAGAAGGTCTCTTTCTAATTCTCTTTCACGCATTGTTGTCAATCGCCCCGCAGGGGTCCCCAGGAATTGTTGACGATTGGATATCGATTGACCACGAAGGGATACTCCTGCCCCTGCATCAGCCCCGTCATTGGAATCTACATGATAAGCACCAACCAGCCTTTGCCCCGCCAAAGAATAACGATCAAAGGATTCTAATTCATCAACCTTGCCATGCAATGCAGCTTCTTTCCACGCTTTATTAGTAGCATCAGTACTACGACCCAATGCTTGGGTGCTTGGGCGGTAGGCTCCGGTGGCAGTATCATCATGCAGCTCAGACTCCTCGATGAGACCTGCTTCAAGCAAAAGACTATCTACATCTATTAAATCATTTAAATCTGGCACGCCCGGTACTCTCTCGATAACTTCTGCTGTTCTACCAGTTCCTTGATGTGCTTTATTTCTTAGAAGTCGGCGATAAAAGCGGCGGAATTGTCTTAAAAAAACTGTTGCTTCATACTCCCGAAACTGACTTGTGCGCAGATTGTGCTCGACTTCTTGCTTCTTTTGTGTTAATAATCTCATTTCATTTTTCACAACAATCAATTCTTGTTGATCCTTCTTCTTTTCTGAGGTGTAAACATCATTTTGTGTCCTCAAAACTGCTACTTCTGATTGCCGTTCCGAGACAAAATTCTCAAGCTTTTCACAAAGCTGACTTAAATTGTCAACTTCCCCTCGGGTCTTGACAACTTCTTCCTGTAGTACAGAAACGTTAGATTCCTGTCTACTTATACTTCTAATGACGTCAGGTGATGCACCATTCATCAGAACTGACTCGATTATTTTCCAGAGTGGTCCATCATACTGTGACTCAACAAATTTTTTATTTTGTGCATCTTGCTTCAATTGAAAACATTCAGCAGATAGCTTGTTTACTAAATCAGCTAAGACACTTTGATTTTGTTGTGCGTCAATCAATTGCTTTCGATAATTGAATGGTGACATGTCCACACATGGTTTGACACAATTTTTAATGTTTTGACTTAAGCGGCCAAATTTCATTGTCCTAATTGATTCAGAAATGTTGTATGATGCAGGTGAAGCCGTCAGTATTACCGATGTGCGACAATTCCCTCCAAATACATCTCGAAGAATATGCGTCAGCTTTGACTGTTTGTGAAGAGTCTCATTGAAATCCCCAAGAATATTCGTATCTTTTAAACTCTGATTTTCAGCGACTTTTTCAATGACAGAGTGTAGCCATGAAATAGATTTATTTATCATCATCGACTCGTGATGTATTGCTGCTCCAGCAGAATCTTCCACCACTTTACCACTGAGTTCACTTCCCGCCATATCAATCATTCTTACTTGGCTGACTTTGGAAATACCGGAAGAATTGTCTTTTTGTTCAATTTTCAGTATGAAAATGGCATGCGATCGTGAAGAATCAGTGTTCATCTTGGTAGAACTCACTGTACGGCATGCATTTCCTCTCATCAGAAGCGATACGACATCAGATTCGTCAAAACAGCAGGCTTCACTAAGACCGTCCAATGTGACTCCCTCATTGTTGGATGAAGACATAATTTGGATGATGCGATTGGTTGGATTTAATAAGTCAAGCACCTTTTCAAGATAAATTTCGACGAATGAACATCGCACTATATACTCAACTGTTGGCGGAGATATTTTTATTTGATGAAACAAATCTTTTATTAATAGATGAATCAGACCTAATTCCTTCTCGATTCCTAATTGTCGCTTCGACTTTGTCTGGCCACACCCCATCATTGTATGTGTCTTCCCACTTCCAGTTTGCCCGTATGCAATCAGAGCACAATTATACCCTTCCAGTGCATGTGTGGCAAAAGGTGTCACAATATGTTTGTGTAAAGATATTTGAGTTGAATCTTCACGAAATATTTTATCAAATACAAAATTGAATTCTCCGTCTAATGGAGAATTAATCTTTATTTTTTCCCCACCAATGTTATTATCCATCCCTTTTTTAACGATATCTACATGGGGGGTATCGGCTGAAACACAATTGATACTCCTGCGAGTTCGTTCGAATTTATTAAAAGGCCGTAGACGGAGGTATATGCGAATGGGTTCTTTTTGGAGTGGTTCGTCTATGAGCATAGCAAGACTTTTGGAGCTAGATGAGGCATTCTTCTTGGGTTGTGGCGTCATGATTTGAAGATTCGTTCAAAAGTGGTAGGGAATGTACATAACCCCTACTAGGGTACTGCCACTAGAGGTACATACTACATACCCCCCAAAAAAGTAAAAGAAGAGAAGAGGAAGAAAGAGAGGAGAGAACAGTGGTCCTCTTCATTTTTCTCTCTTCTCGCAATCATGGCAACGAAAGACTGCCACCAGCAGCAGGAAGACTTTTCAGTCACCCTTGCTGCCTCTGCCCGAGTTAACCTCCAAGACCATTTAACTGGAGAAACCTCTCCCCACATTATTCATGCCATCTCAGTTGCACAGCCAGTGCAAAGCTGGACAGTTCTTCGGGATCACATTGACTTTTTGGCCATGGATGTAGCATTGGGAGGCTCCATTACAGGGCTTCCTAGCTGTGAAGCGTGTACAATATTGGGCATGACGATGGGTAGTCAACAAGAGGTGGAGGCTATCTTTAATGCACGAAAGACAGCTCAGGAATGGCTAGCATCTGTTCTTGTTGTTCCTGCAGTAAGGGAAAGTCCAATCATGAGGCAGTTTCTTTGTTATGGCGCCAATGTTGTTCCTACCCAGTTTGAGGGGTTAGCATGGATTAATTTCACTACTGGTGAACCAACTGGGTCCAATTCACACGCAGGTGTAGCTGTTCGTGCACCATCTTCAAGGCCTAACTTAGATGAAATGGAGATGGACGACATGTTTGCATTAGACGATGAACCCCATGATAATCGGGTAGGAGATGGCGATGGGAACTCTCTGGATTCAGAAGATGATGCCGAGTACCTACAAGGACGATATGCGCCCACTGAAGAACCTTTGACGCAATCTGAAATAATGGAGATCCAACAAGATTACAAACAAGTAGAAATGGTTGAAGATGTAGGAAGTTTAGCTCAAAGCTTGGGTGCTAGTCATTTAGGTCGAAGTTTGAACTTGCAAAAGGAAATGGTCAGTTTCAAGCAACATCAAATGAAGGGAGAGCAGCAAGAAAGAAATCAGCAAGCTAAACAAAGTGGAATTACTATAATGGCTCAATCAGATAGCACTTTAGTGGAAAGTAGCCAATCATCCTCGCCTTTTGCGGGAGGAATTGGAGGGGCTATGGCGAAAGCTGAAAGCTTTTCTTCTTCCCCACAATGTACTCAAGCCCATGTGAAAGGGCTTGGAGATAGTTTTCACAGGACAGCTCCTGTTTCCGCTCCCAGTCTTGATTCATTCAAGATGATCAAAGTTATTGGAAAGGGTTCTTTTGGTGAGTCATCCATAAATTTGTAGTATCCCTTGCTTGCCCATATCTAATCTGTGTTAATATTTATAATGACTCCAGGCAAAGTATTCCTTGTACGAGAAAAGCAAACCAATGAAATGTTTGCTCTCAAAGTGTTGAAAAAAGACAACATTATCAAGCGTAACCAAGTTGAGCATACCAAGACTGAACGGTCCGTTCTAGGCTATGTAAAGCATCCTTTCATAGTGGGGTTGAACATGGCTTTTCAATCTAAGGACAAACTCTATTTCGTGCTAGATTATTGTGCAGGTGGCGAGCTTTTCTTTCACTTAGGCAAAGTGGGGAAGTTTTCCGAGCAGAGGGCTTGTTTTTATGCTGCAGAAATTACTCTGGCCATTGACTATGTTCATGATCTTGATATAGTCTACCGGGACTTGAAACCTGAGAATGTGCTGCTAGATTCTCGCGGTCATGTTCGCTTGACAGATTTTGGGCTGTCGAAAGAGGGTATATCGAAATCATCTAGCGGGGCCAATAGTTTCTGCGGCACCCCTGAGTATTTGGCACCCGAAATTCTTAACAGGCAAGGGCATGGTCGTGCCGTAGATTGGTGGTCCTTAGGGGCTCTATTATACGAAATGTTGACTGGTCTGCCCCCGTTTTACTGTCGTGACCGTGAAAAACTGTTCGAAAAGATTCGTCGAGGCACATTAGAATATCCCAAATATTTGTCGTCGAGAGCGCAGCAAATCTTGAGGGGGTTGCTAACTAAGGATCCCCAACGAAGACTTGGCTCTGGCCCTAGTGATGCTGACGACATCAAGGCACAAGATTTTTTTGCCGATTTGAACTGGGAAAGGCTAATGAGAGGTGAGGTAGCACCACCATGGGATCCTCAAATCAATGGGAGTCTAGATACGAGTCAGTTTGATCATGAGTTTACCAACATGCCTTTGAACAGTCCTGGCGCTTTCCAAGTGAGTCTGTGATATTCTGAACCTGTTTAACCTTCTACTGCTTCTCAGCTCATTGTTTATTGTGCAATGCAAAAAAGGGGCATGGCTTTGGAGCCACTTCAGACAATGTGTTTGAAGGTTTCACTTTCACAGACAGGTCTTTTTATGCACCCCCCTGGAGTAGAGCATGATCCCCACCATGAACATGAATGTCCTCTAATGCAACCCAAGATTATCGACTTAAGGCTGTATTTCTTCCTTTAAAAGCAAATAGAGTATTAAATTTCCGAAAAATTGACAGGGTGCTTCGAAATCACGTGGCCCTGACTTGCCAATAAATTTATTAATTGAATGAGTATGTAAATGAATTCATACTTTCCATAGGTTGGATCTTGGCAACATTGTAGTCTTTCGTTATATATGACTTTTCTCGAGGGGCAAAGAGATAGATAGATTGGAGTCGCATGGTCCAGATCCTCGAAGGTCACCATTGTACATCTCATTCTTGGCATAGGAAAAATTTCGCTTGATGCCATGAATCGAATCACATGATAGCAAGATATTTCGGCCTCCAAGCAGGATAAGGCACATTCACGGAATAACAATTAAAAAATTATAATGGTACTCCCTAGAGAAAAATACTTAGCTAGATCTAAAGGAGAGATTGCATGCATATTATCATTTTTAGTTTAATATATATAGCTGGAGCAACAGATTTTTTAGTCGGCTGGTTTTAAAGGTTGAAGTAATCAATTCATATTTTAAAAGCACTTTAAATTAAATGTCTCCAATCAGGGTATGCTTTTCGCTTAGGGGGGCGAAGACCGTACGACATTTCGGGTGTGTTCATCTTTATTGCTGATGAAGAGCTCAATATAACGGGATCCGATGGTGCTCCTATGTAGAGTCATAGCTGCCTTTGCGTCTTCTGCGTCATTAAATGCAACATAGCCTTCCCCAGTTGCCCTTCCATCTAAGTGATATGTTAGCAAGATGCTAGATTCAATCGGTTTGTTTTCTTTGAAAAAGTCGAGGACATCTTGTTTAGTGGATTGGAATGGCAATCCTCTCATTCTTATAAAGCCAGTGTGAGGCCCATCCCGGGTACCTCCACCCTGTCCACCCTTTTGGGTTCCCTTGTAGAAGCCTCTTCCCCCATGATTCCCACTCCTACCTCCATAACCTCTCATGCCACAAGAAACACCTCCGTTGTTCCCAGGAATGCCCCTAGGTTGGGCAGGCGAAGGAGACCCCGATTTACTCCAAGCAGAGGGAGCAGATGTAATTGATTGTGCTAATTCCACAGGAACGTCAGATGAATCATCCGCCCCAGAAAGGTTCACGGCTGTCTTATCCTCTTGTCCTTCGATTGAACCATTGGCCAATAACCCACCTATATGATGCCAATGATGATGTTGCTAAGAAATGTGAAAGTCAATTGACATCATTGTACAAGAAAAAATACACTCAAAGACTCACAGAAGCGATCGCAGCATAGTAGTCTGAACGTTTACCTTGAAAAATTTCAAGGTAACGATTTCCCATATTTTGATGATCTCTAATTAGATGTTTATTTTATGAGAAATATGAAAGACAGAAGATAGAAATGAAAGACTAAAGAGAGAGGGCTCACCGTTGTAATCCCATCTGAAAATCCATAGGATTGGCAAATACAACAAAAGCCTCTCCCGAATCTTCATGAGAAACTAAGACGACGTCGATCACAACAAGACCCTGAAAAAATACTAGTACATCTTCGAGCGTTGCTTCAAACGGAAGACCGCGAACGCGAGCACATGGAAATGGTCCCAAAAGGGCTTCCAATGGATCCATGGAAGGTGCCAGACTTTGAACGTGCTGACTCCCATCAAGCACTCCAGGCTGCATCCCGCTGTGGTGGTATCTAGTCATGTCGTTTATGATGAGAAAATTTTTTAGCACTAAAGACAAAAATTCTCCCAATCTTACCCTGATTGTCCATGAATCATCTGGCTAAATCCACTCCAATTAGGATCAATACCAAAACCGAGAAACGGCTGCTGCATACCTTGCTAAGATTAGCACAAACAAACCTATGGTACGAAAAAAGTCAGATTCACTTTTAGGGGTATCTGATAGGTGGACCCGGGGGAAGAAAAACGCAAGAGGGGGAAAAGAGAAAAAAAAGAGAAAAATCAAAGAGGGAAGAAGAGAGGAGAGGAGAAATTGTGATTGAAATAGCAAAGCGTAGTACTATGAGGATACATGGAGGAAGTTATTTATAACATATCTTTTGTGTGTCAGCTAGTCTTAATTTTTAAGTGAGTCACCTACCATTTAACTGTCCCTACCATTTAACTGTCTGTACCTATCGTACAACTTTTTCTTCCAAATGTACAGAAATATTTACATTTTTCTGCATGCTAGAGTAGGTATGATCATACTGGATATTATTATTGGTAGAAAGTAGAATCCATTCATTATTGGGATAGTTGTCAACATAATAATTCAAAAATTGAAGGAGGTAGCTTGTGGGTGTAGGAGGTATATAAACACCATTCTATGAACAATACATAGTAATAGATTTAGATAATTACAAGGTTATCATATAAACCAGTTTCAGCTTGCCCATAGCCTGTTTGTGCTATATCGCTATGACCTATACACAGTGGCTTATTACAACTCTAGGAGTTGGAAACATTCGCCTCTTAGATATCTGATTTGGCTACTTCCTTAGTGTGGACTCATTACATTTACATATTATAAACAGAAGCAGTAAAATAGATCAATTTAACATATTTTAACCCATTTTCAAAATACTAGAATATTCTGTTGTACTAAAGACTCTCATAAAATAAACATCTAATTAGAGATCATCAAAATATGGGAAATCGTTACCTTGAAATTTTTCAAGGTAAACGTTCAGACTACTATGCTGCGATCGCTTCTGTGAGTCTTTGAGTGT
>Ga0214478_101237_pt1 | contig 13312 bp, 8 predicted proteins | sample M1_20Mar14CPVII9_2_FD_178001 | JGI IMG/M metagenome (GOLD analysis project Ga0214478, IMG submission 178001) | Marine eukaryotic communities from Monterey Bay, California, United States - M1_20Mar14CPVII9sort6BwellD7 | ecosystem: Environmental > Aquatic > Marine > Unclassified | place: USA...
AAAGAAAGGAGCGTATCAACAATAACAATGGATATCATAATCAAAGAAAGCACGAAGCAAAGGTTAGCGCATCCTCTGATGAAAGTAGTAGTGATGAGGATAGCGACAGTGATGATGAGGAAATGAACAATAATGGTAGCGGTGGATATGCTACACTATTGAAACGAATTAGTGGAGTACCAAAACATAAGCAAAAGGTATCCTCTACTCGGGATATGGATATTGATTCTGTTATAGAAACATCTAGTAGTAGTAGTGAGGATGAATCTGACAGTGAAAGTAGTAGTAGTGATGAGGATGAGAGTGACAATAATAATATGAACGAGGATGAGGAGTCATCATATGACAGTACAGATCCAACAGTAGAAATGAATACACATGAAGATCCATATGAGAGTCACTTCTCTAAACGACCACTGCCCGAGAAGGGGTCTTCTACGACTGCAATAACAACATTGACCCAGCTAGAAAAGCATCAACAAAAGCTTCGTACATTACCATATAAAAAGGTAGTACCAATATCAACACTACACAAGTCGATTGAGGTGCAAATCTCTGGACCATTACAAGCTACCTACAATGAAAATACAAGAGCACGGCTTCAAGAAGCTGGCGTTACTGAAGAAAGAGGTACCGACCTATCATGGAATCAACTATCATTAGGTCCATACAATCATGTTCGTCAAGTATTAACACGTAATTGGAAGTCAATCAACACCACCAAGAAGAATAGAAAGACATTAGTTGGACGACAAAAGATATTCACACCATATCAAACTACTGTATATACAGCATTAGCACGATATAGTGATGTATTACTAACGAATAAAAATCGTATAAATCGTATTGAGATTAATAATTTGTTATCATTGCATGTTGTGAATCATGTCTTGACTAGCCGGACAAGAGTACAGCGTCATAATCGTCGTATTAAAGAGTTATCCAACAAGTCTAACGATAATGATGATAAAGATGAAGGAGAAGAGAATAGTGATAAACATCGTGATCAGGGATATACACGTCCAAAAGTATTAATACTACTACCTACAAAAGGTGTATGTTGGGACTTTGTTCAGTGTATGATATCATTATTGGGTGATTCTGCATCTGTTGATAATGTTGAACGATTCAATGTAGAATATGGCCCGTTAGACTCTGATAACAATAGTGATGAAGAAGAAGATGTGAATAAGGAACGCAGGAGAAAGGCAGTATTGAAACAAAAGGGACATGAATGGAATGAGTTATTTGGTGATACAATCAATTCTGATGATGACTTTAAGATTGGTATGAGTCTAACGCCTCGAGTTGTTAAACAGAATGGTAAGAAGAAGAAGAGTAAGAAAGTCAATGGAGAAGCGACATCAAAAGAGGGAGAAGGATCATCATCATCAGGTGTAAATGTCAAGTTGTTTGCCGACTTTTATCATTGTGATATCATCTTAGCCTCTCCTATTGGGTTGAAAATGGCCACAACGAATGATGAGGATGATGGAAACAACGATGACGATGATGAAGATCAAGCTGATACTGACTTTCTATCAAGTATCGACATTTGTCTCGTTGCACGAAGTGATGTGTTGCTGATGCAAAACTGGGATCATGTCAATACAATACTCGACTCTACATTGAATAACCAACCAAAGAAGATTGATGGTATTGACTTCTCTCGAGTTCGGAATTACTTCCTAGAAGGACAAGCCAAGTATTGGAGACAGTTGATTGTAGTATCATCATTTTCTGACCCTTACATTCTATCTACATTTCGAAGACATGCTAATAATGTCGAGGGCTCCATGAAGATACGATCTAAAGTATCAAATGATGATGCAAGTATATGTGAAGTCATGGTCAGGACAAAACAAGTCTTTCAACGAGTTACATGTACAAGTGTTGCCGACTCCGGGAGTAATCGACTACGATACTTCTCCGAACATGTCTTGCCCAAGTTGACAAGGTTGAATCAAAAGCATACATTGATTTATATCCCAAGCTACTTTGACTTCATTGCCGTACGGAACTTATTGTTAAAGCGTGAGGTGAACTTTGTAAGTGTTACCGAGTATGCACGTGTAAGTGAAGTAAGCAGAGGTAGGGCACGGTTCTTACAGGGAAGAAAGAGTATCATGTTGTATACAGGTCGAGCTCACTTCTTTTTAAGGCATAAGATCAAGGGTGCAAGACATGTAATTTTCTTTGGATTGCCAGAGTATGCTGACTTTTATCCAAATGTTGTCAACATGTTATCTAATGATGTTGCAGATGAAGAGGATGAAGATGGTGATATCACACGAATGCCAATGAGTTGTCTTTCCTTGTTTACAAAGTTTGATGCTCATCAATTACAGAGAGTTGTGGGCACTTCACATACTGAGAACATGATCAAGGGAGAGAAATCATCGTACATGTTTTCCTCTTAGTCAAGAGGCATGTAAGGCTATATAGTTATGTACCTAACCTAATCGCACACGATACATCTGAGTGCAACACATGTTCTCGGTATTAGGTGAAATGCCTATTATAAATCTTGTGTGCTATAATCGGTTTAATATACCTAGTCATTATTGCAATGCAATACTGGTAACTGATAGTCTCACAGATAATTGATATGTAACGCTTTTTCAATTGGTGATGGCAGTGGCAGGGTATGATGAAGAAACTTCTTCATTACCTAGAAGTTCCATCTATGTGTGTCTTTGTGTGATTTGTGATGTGATGATACTCCTTTATTGATTGATATATTATTGTTACCCAACTATACGATCTCCATTGCTTTACAGTCGACTAAACCTTCAGTTTAACATATTTAGATTGGTGGTAGTCAGATAAATAAGATCTCTACAAATTTTACACAACTTTCATAAAAAAAGTTTACTTCAACAACTGCATAAGTACAAGGTGTTATAGTATAAGATCTCAACACATACACAAACTATAAAGTGCAACTAAAGTTAGATAATTGCAATTAAAAGTGCAGAGACCGTTTGTTGCAATAATGAAGGTACTACTGTCAATATTTATGTTATCAATACAAACAGTTCTATCATCAGATTCAACAAAGAAGAAGATTAACAGATGTCCTTTACGTCCCAAGGTTGATCGTCCGCCTCTTGTATTAGGACATAGAGGTGCATCATTTCATATTCCAGAACATACGTTACAAGGATATAGACTTGCACTGGAACTAGGAGCGGATTATATCGAGCCAGACTTGGTACCCTGCAAAAGTGGAGAGCTCGTTGCAATTCATTCAGTGGATTTAAACATTACAACAAACATACATACATATAAAAATGGCAAGTTTCAAGATAGAGCAAGAAAGAGTACTACAAATAATGAATGGGGATATTATGTACATGATTTTACATTCGATGAGATACAGCAGCTAACAGTTCGTCAACGAGTCAGTGATTCGGGAGCAAGATATGATGGATATGATTATATGTTTCGTATACCATCCTTTAGTCAGATTGTCGATTTACTACATGATTGGAATACAAGAGTATTACCTCTCATTGGACGACCAAACAAAGTTGGCGGCGTACCTGGTGTATATGTCGAACTAAAACGAGCAGGATTTTTACAAGAAGATGCCAATATATCCATTGCAGATTTATTCATAGAAGAGTTAGCAACTCATCCATTGGCAAGTGACCTTTTGTTTGATCATGTTACTTTATGCGACAATTTGCGTTATGATGAGTATAGAGTACCACCACTAGTAGTACAATCATTTGAGAGTGATGTATTGGAGTATTTGAGAGATAAGTTCAAGGAACGTTGGATTGAGTTTGTTGAAGAAGATGAGATATTATCAAGTGGGGTCGTCGATACAATAGGAGAAGATGATGAAATTGATCATCCTTGGATCCCTCCACTTGTATTGCTTGTTGATTCTAATTACTGTCAAACTGAACAGTTCTGGTACGATGTAGCTAAGTTGCATATCAGTGGAATAGGACCTAGTAAGGATTGTCTTCTTCCATCAGCTAAAGATGTAGCATCCGATAATCTCTCTGCCATCAATAGAGCTAAACGAGAAGCAAGAGAATGGGTATTGAAGGCACATAGTGAAAGGCTTGCAGTGCATCCATGGACAGTTCGACTAGAACTTGAAAGTGATGTACACGTCGGTGGAGTGCCAAGTATATTCTCATCAGTTGAAGAAGAGCTACAATACTATTTTTGTGGTTTGAATGTTGACGGCGTATTCTCTGAAAATGTAGCTGCAGCAGAGATCATTGGTGCTAGAGGCTGCGATGATGTGAAAGAAACAAGTACAGAGACAAAGACAGGATCAATATGTGTTGAAAAGTCAGTGTGGTTTCTTGGTTTGTCGATGATGGCCCTAGGACTACTTGCAGGTAGCACCTTGACAATCGTCATATCGACAGCGTTAACGAAGAGAGGATATTGTGGTGGTATTGGCGGCAGCAATCCAAATCATACCAGAGTAGAACTACAGCTGCCAGAGCTTGATACAACGTTAGAGATGGAGGAGGAAGAAGATCAGATAATATAGAACAATATAATCATGCTCCTATTTACAATAAACCTACTCATCTATCTTTCGCGGCGTGAAACTCCTTGAACCGATTTGTGGCATAGTTGATATAATCAAACTCTTCACAACCTTCGTCGGCAGCTTGGTTGATAGCCCACAGTCCCCAATACAAGTGATTGATCAAAATGAACTTCTGAACTTGTTCCAACATGCTTGTTACTTCATCAGACAGATCAACATCCATACCATCGTCACTCGACTCGGTCAGATCAGACTCAAACCGCTTAGCAGTCTTTACATACTCCACAATAAAGTCCTTCTGTTTTGAATGGCTAGGAAATCGAGAGTAATCAGTAACACCATTGTCTTCCACAGTTGTCCCGCCTGCATATTCATTAAAATGATTGGCAATATCAAAGGCGGCGTAGTTTGTACCACCATACTCAAAATCAATTAATTGGATTTTGCTCGTTTCGGGATGACGCATAATGTTAGCAGCTAACAGATCATTGTGGCAAAATACTATACCACTCTTCTTCTTGGCACTACCACAAATACTTGCAGTACTATCACCGCTATCGATATCGTTGTCGGATGATGTAGCTGAAAATGACTTGATAAAATTATCAACCTCCAATTCAATCTTATCGAGTTCTAGTGCCTTTACTCTTTCAGTATCATTTGGAGTTTTGAATTCAGAATATCCCTTTGCTTGTTCCATCCAACTACTCAATTGATCCCATAATCCAACTGTAATAGCATCTAAATCTGTACCAAAGTGATGATTTCTCAATTCACCTTCTGGTACCTCAAACAAACAATGCAATCTTGCCATTTCTTTTGCAATTTCTAAACTAGTTCCATCATGTGTCAAATCTGTACATTTCAATGGTTCAAATCCATCCAACCAACCTTCAATCCGTCCATTATTGAATCTACCTAAATATCGATAGGCAATATCAGCATTACACAAAGCTGCATAGGTTGAAGTTTCAACATCCCTATCAATCATACCCTCAGCACCGAATATTCGTATAAGAACAGAGTTATAATCGATAAGAGATTTAATACCATCAGCAGATAAGAATGATCTACTATCATCACCAGTATTACAGGCGGAGATTAATTGACATACGACTGATGAAATTTTGTCCTTTAATTCTTCGAAGCCAGATACTCGGAATAAGGCATTAGTTATCCCACCAGTTACCTTGGTACATGTTAATGATTTGAATAACTCATCCTTTAATAGTATAGTTTCAAAAGACTTGTTTGAATTTATATCTGCTTGTGTACCTTCTCCTTCTTTTTTGGGACTTGTTGTTACAGCACTATATAAAGATAGTATCACATTGACTATTGCAGCTTTACAAACTGATGTAGTATCAGATGCATCTACGGTAAGATTTGGAAGGTACGGTCTACCATCAACAATTGTTGTATAAAATTGATTATTATTTTGTTTAGCAGATTCTCGAGATTTTATATAGTCACTAGGCGGCATGGTATCTTTGTCGATTAACCAGTACTAAACACGCTGCTAATTGATATGATGAAAGAGTATAATTTGAAGATAATAGGGACGTTATTTGTCAGGTGGATGTTATTTGTTATATAATAAAGTTAGTTGCCAGTATGTAGGTACGTAGTTGCAATAGATTTTTACTTTTTACCCACTACACTCTCATAAAAGGATGTACCATAATATCGTACCCTCCCACTATTGTGTGGCAGTAATTAGACCTGTGGCGTCGTGGAGATCGTTAGCGTTACTCCTGCTAGCGGCTACCGCGGCAGCATCAGATATGCCCAGTAGCCCACCTCCATTGTCAGATGTTAGGTTGTCGCCCTCGTTGAAAAGTGAAGCGTTCATTTCTACAATATTTTGCAAAAAGAAGAGATTGATATCATTATTCCACCACCTCGCTCAACATACCTACTACAAACCAAGACCCATTCCTCAACTTGGACTTCACCATTTGGAATACCTTATTTCCGTTAATAATAATAAACTATATATCATGGATGCTTACATGTAAGTGAATCGAAGTATGTTAAATGAAACGTCTCTTATTTTTATAAACTTTAACTAAATCTGATGAACTACTTTATTCAACATAAATTCTTCATTGCTTTGCAACCTTAATCTCATACATCAATACTAAATTTGGATAAAGAATCAGTAGGGTGGAAATCGTAATGACATAATACATCCAAAGAGGATTCGTACAAGCTTCGTCAGTAGGTGGAGTACCATAACTGTTAGCAGATGGAAACATCACTGTTGGTATTGCAATCCATTCAATTATTGTATATAAGGCACCGAGGGAAACAAGAACCAGTGATTGAATATTAGCTCCATGAATGGTTATTAATGATATAGCTATACCGACAGCAAAAATGGCTACTAACTTGTTGTTCCAGGCCCATAATGGTTGGTTGTTCATGCTCGTTGCATCAAACACGAGAAAAGCTATGTAGAGGCAGAGCAATGTGCCATGGGTAGCAATAACGGCGTATTTCACGTTACAGCAAATTCCGAAGTATTTGCGAGTTGTTTTCGCTTGTTCTTCGGGCTTAGGAAATGCTAGGGGGACCGTTAATGACGAATGATCTGACATGATGTGAGTAGATGTATATTGCTTCTTTTTATGTGTGTATCTTTTGTATTTCTTACTTTACTTGTTTTTATGATTTATGGATATAGCCATCCGATAGAAGAAATTCATCTTGACCAACAACAAGAACAAGTCCATTGCTTTGATACTCCAACTTCTTGTAAGAAAAGGGGAGAAAATGTGATCGGCAAGACACTTTGGTATCCTATGACAGCAGACACTGTTAGTACTGCCGACTGACAACAAACAACTCCGAATGATCAACTGGCGGAGTAGAAGTACTTGGTCCTGATCTCTTCTTGGACAAGATTCTCGCTAGATCTTTTGGTCATGAACTTGGACAAGATCCTATTTCCATTACAAGCTAACGTCTCATAAAATCAACAATTGAAACAAAGCAAAAAGTAAACACACACACTCTCTCGAACGACAACATAAAGCAAAACATATACCGCCGATATAGACAACAATAAAAAAACATTCTACCACTACAAAGTAACAATAGAACACAAAAACAACAAGTCAACAAAGAATCATGAAGTTCTCAACCACAAGCATCCTAGCCTTTACATCAGCCACCTACTCCGAAGCTGGAAACATCCGTGGCAAAGTAACACGATATGGTACAACCTCCGACTTTGATGCACAACGTCAGCAGCTTTTAGGAAGTGATTCTACTAGCCCTGTGATCACAGTCAAATGTGACTTTCATATAGATGAAAGTTGTATCCAAACTTCACCTCCATTGTCTGTCTTTTGGCCTGATAATAGTCAAGATGACGTATCTTACAGTAAAACTGCGACTGGTGCGATTGATTCCAGTAAGCAATTTGGGCTTCAAGCAAATGATTATTACTGGAGGAAGGATTTCAATCCTTCAAAAAACGGCGGATACGCCGACAATGCAGGAGTACAGATCATAGACATTGACGTAGATGACTGCTCCTTCCAACTTGATACCACGTGGGCACCAGATGGTAAGAATGCCCCAGATGCGAGGGAGGTTCTCAATGTGGTCTCAAGCAAGACTTCGGACGGTGGATGTCTGTTTACTGTTACAAAGAAAGCAACCCCAACTATTCATGTTACTAAAAACTGTGCTGGTCCGTGTAGTGATAGCAGTGGTAAAGACTGTGGTTGTGTCCCTGACAAACCCAATCAACCTTTCGATCCGTCTAAATGCCCCGTGGAGCCCACCGATTCAAAGTCAGTTGAGACTCTAAACTTTATTGAAGATGATGATTGCTCTAGTACCGGCTGTTCCGATGGACAAATCTGTGTCATCAACAAAAGTGATGGAGTTCTCAAGCGCTGTGATGGTTCTAATACCAACACACTGCAATCAGGACAGTGTGTCGACTTGACAAACACTAAACGTATTTGGTCTGGCCCGGACGATAGTAATTGTTATTCGCAGGGACTTACACTTCTTGAAACTACATACCCTGCTAATCCAAATGGACTAGCCTGGGACATCTCCACGCTAACTGGATATAACTATGCGGTGACGGTGGAGAATAACGGTAAAGCTCTTTTGGATCTCACCAGTGCTCCTGACCCCAATTCTTGTGCAGCTCCAAATACCGGTCTGTTTCCCTGTCAACAAAGTGGATCATGTGTTGAGAGCAGTGGTTCAGGATCAAAGTGGCAACCCATTTGTGTTGGTTGTGGTCCACAGTGCTGTGACCATATGGACAATGATTGCAATCCTCTTACTTATGTTGACAACACCGCAGATATGATTGTCACCTTCTCTGGAAATAGAAGTTAATTCCTCAACGGGTGGTTGGGTGGGCACGGTTTATTTGTATTGTAATTGTGATGACACTTGGATGAGATTTCCACTTTATCAGATGAAAGAGCACTGTAGTGTCTTGTATTGATTAAAATTAGGTCCTTGTCTTGCGTTTTAGCTTTAGAATGTATATAAATTACTTGGCATCGTCTGTGTAATCACAAACTACACCAGTTGAATAGATGCAGAGTTTCTTTGAATCAAATATTACAAGGTGAATATCAACATTATAACGACAAGCCGGGTATGGAATGTATTTGAGGAGTGCCCATGTTAGTGAGAGTATTACGACCTCTTGCCACTTTAGAAACATCACCGAAATGCTTCTTATAGAGCTCATCATAGCCTCCACTGTAGGCTATGGCATCTCTTAACGACCACGTGAAGTTACCTCCAAAGAGATTACTTAATGGCATATCATTACTTTTGTCTTTAGTAATACCTTCCTCTGTTGCATATATCGTAGCTATAACAATAGCATTCACAAACGATGAGAAGAGTGTATCCTCTTTGCGGGTTGCTAAAGCATATATAGTCAAGTCCTCATCTGCAGCTTCATCTCCGTAATAATACGGGGTGCTAAAATGAAATCCACTTGGTGACAGAGAGCTTTCAAAGTAGAATCGCTTGTGAAGAACAGCTCCGGCAAGTACGTCAATGGTTTGATTCTCTAGCGCGAGATAAGCATCATCAGTATCGTCTTCCAAGAAAATGATTTTGACGGCTTCGGCATCACCATTGAATAAAGCCGCAGCCAATGTTCGGCAGTAATCTACATGCAAGCCAACTAGTTTGCCACTTGAAGGTACCAATATGCCACAATTCAACGAATCCTCATCTCTAAGATGATCACATAGACATGTATCATTAAGGTTACTTCCATCAATTAGCTCGGTGTCTTCGTTGTCTAGCTCACCGAAAGGATAAGCATAAATCATACCACTACTTCCATTGTTGATTTGATTCATCCCTCGATCAAAGGGAGATAGAATGCCAGAATAGCTACCAACACAGTAGACAGCATTGAGGAAATTCAAGTCTGACACTTGAAGTCCACTGGTAGTTGAATAATCTTGGCAAAGTGATGAGTTTTTCGCTAAAGCCTTCTCTTCTCCAAAGAACAAGGCCTGCATGGCCCAGTTTATGATCTCGTTAAACTCTCGATCATCTAACCGGGAAACTATGGCAAGTGGCTTCTTCGATAAAGTATCATTCCCAACAACAAACCCCTTATCCTTGACTTCTGGAAGTGATGCAAAGTAGAGTAAAGCCGACCGAGTTTGCCCAAGTACATTGCAGTGTTCGTCTAGCAGCATCTGTGCCATTTCATCATAAGATGATACCACTGATACAAAATCAGAGGGAAAGTTGTGAAGCACGTAATTTTCCCCAACTGAGTCTTCGAGTGTACAAATTTTGAGATTAGAACAAACTCCATATCTTATCTGGTTCTCGGCACACTGAACATATGTCGCATTCCCCATATAAGATAATCCATCATAATAATATGTGGAAGAAAAGGCAAAACCAACCCCTGTACTTTTCTATAATTGGTAGGGAGAATCATGCGTCGTTAGATGAGTATACATGATTGGTATGGATATGGTGCGGCGGAAACTCACCTCTCTAACCTCTCTTTGAATTGTATGCGCATCGCCTTCAAGTAATAGATCAAGTTGTTTTCCATTAAGCCGCTGAAATCGAGACTGATAAGGAGTGTTCACTGGTTCGTATCTGTTGGGATCCCCAAGTATCACAGCTGCAACTGCTTGACACTAAAATTATTTGAGCATGTTGTTAGACAGATAAGATGAGAAGCAAAGCAATAGATGCATATCAAATATAACTCACCAACTGTAATATTGCTTGGTATTCTTTCACAACTATCGGTGGTTCGACACTACTAATGTTAAATGTTCTTCCATCACTAATACCACATTGAACACTCCCCCTTTCTCTAACAATATCAAATGTAGGACGGTCATCAGGCGTCGGAGCAAAAGATGGCTGAATTGATGGTTCATACGTCATCTCCTGTTGTCTATTATTACGAGTAGCGAATGATACTGACATTAAAACTGCAAATATTATCAATATACAAACCAATACAATACCAATAACTCTCCAATTTCGCGCACAGTATCCTACACGTTGTGCTTCTACGACTTCCCCCATTACTGCGGAGTCATCCTCAACTACTAATGTTGCCTCGACCAATGTATTAGAGTCATGATAAATTCTTGGAAATAGACTGTTTGCAATCCTTCCAATTAAACTTCTTCTTTGTGTAGAGCGTATGGTGTTATTACTAGCTGTTCTTTGTCCCCTTCTTCTCTGCGTTTGTGAAAGTTGTCCCAAACTGTCCCTTTGCTGTAAAGTGATACCTTGATCCAAATTAGAAGTAGCATGATCAACAACGTCAGCAGCATCTGATCTTGATTGTGAATTTGTATTCACTGTTTGTGACGACGTATCGTGTACTGATAATACTGTACCTTTCTCTCTCACCTTATCTAAACTATCATCATACAAAACTCTTGGGTCTAACGATGGACCTACGTCGTCATCAACTTGTTCAATACCAATTTTAGAGTTTGTATCTTCACCAGTATCGATCTCATTATTACTTTGAGCTATATTATAACAGTTTTCCTCATCAGTTACTGTATTATTATCAGACTCATGCTGTTGATGCTGATTTTCCTCTGCAGAGGTATCTGTATTGTTGTTGTGCATATGATGGTATTGTAGCCAGATATCGAATCTGATTTTATTATCAACCAAATTCTATTATTATTTCCATCCACAGTATCATATAATATTACAAATGCGGCGGCAGCGGCTATCGTAGTCGAGTAGATGAAATAAAGAGTGTGTTACAGAGCCTACCGCCGAAACTCACAAAATTTTATGTAGGGTATCCTATCGTACCATAGTGCCAATACATATGAAAAAAAAATCTCTAGTCTAAAAATGAAAACAGTGTACCTTTATTCTAAATGGCGTCGTGGAGATTGTTACTATTGATAGCGGCTACCGCTGCAGCGTCAGATAATATACCCACTACTATCCAGTTGTTAGATATTAGGATGTCGCCGTCGCTGTCATTGAAAAGTGGAGCGTTTGTTTCGACAATAATAAATAATTGCAACACGAAGAAAAACAATCTTCCACCACCTCATTGTCCTAATATGCCTTCAACATTGGTGGTATCATCATTGCAATCTACAGCATTTCCGTTATTGATGTCAAAAACATCGATGCAGTCATTACAAGATAAGATACTTGAAGGAGCAACGCTAAAGCTACAAAATAAAGAATATTCATATGATAATAATAAACAAATGCCAATGCCAATAGATGAAGCAAACAATATAGACAAAGAAGAAGAAACACAAAAATATACATATTACATCCGTAAAGGTCAAAGATCTGAAATAGACGAAATCACAGAAGCATTAATGGACTCATTCCATCCTAATTCTCGACCAACATTTGATTCCTATATTAGACGCTACAAGTACAATCATCTTAAAATGCAATTTGATGCTATAGAAGAATGTGATAGGGGATTATTCGTGGCATGTGCTGTTCCTGGATCTTCTTCTTCTTCAGTGCAAGAGAAGATTGTTGGGTTTTGTTCGGTAGACGGTCGAGCTCCAGATCCATCCTGTAAAGTTGAGTTCTTAACTCCGTCAACATTAGCAGGCACTTCTCCAAGACCATACTTATCTGACCTTGGTGTATCAACCAAACATAGACGAAGGGGTATTGGTGAAAAGCTTGTATATGCATGTGAACAATGGACATATAATAGAGGCTACAAACAGTTATACTTGAAGGTAGAGAAGGAGAATAAGGGAGCTGTAAGTTTATATTCAAACATGGGGTATAGTAAGACAAAACTACCATGGGGATATCAAGTAAGTAATACTGAGGGAAATAGATGGGATACAACACTCTTAATGGAAAAGAATATAGATGAAACAATACAAAAGAAACAGAAAAGAAAAAGAACATGGCTAAAGAAACAACTGTGGCAGCCAATAAAGAACAGTGTCTCTTTTACTACTTTGGTGAATGAAAAATGAGAGTTTACATAAGACAAGAACATATCAATGCAGACAGGAAAAGACAAAATCAGAACGCTTAATTAGAATCATTGTTATCAATAAAAAATAAACATACAAAGGAAGAGAACAATGCCTATATCATATTGTTTAAAAAAAAAAAGGCTCTTCGACAATGTTTGGCCGTCAAGTGGTGGTATGCTATCATTATGTTCCTTAGATATTGATGTTTTGCAATTGTATATGTATAATAAAGGGCAATGAACACTATCAGCAGGATTCTAGGGCCCTCCATCACACTTTGGTGTCCACTTGTTGGCGGTTC
>Ga0214478_101238_pt1 | contig 13305 bp, 9 predicted proteins | sample M1_20Mar14CPVII9_2_FD_178001 | JGI IMG/M metagenome (GOLD analysis project Ga0214478, IMG submission 178001) | Marine eukaryotic communities from Monterey Bay, California, United States - M1_20Mar14CPVII9sort6BwellD7 | ecosystem: Environmental > Aquatic > Marine > Unclassified | place: USA...
TGACGCAACAAAGGACTACTATTATTGGGCTGATGGATAACCTTGTTCATCGCAATACAGTACATTAATACATTACAGAACAAGTCGGTTTCTGTAAGATTGAATATGGGCGTTTTTTTGGTGTTTTCTTGGTTATTCTTGATATATTTGGACAACATAGTCAAGTTAGTCATTAAAAATAGATAATTAATGTAAAGGAGATCACAATTGAATGTTGATTCATCTCCTAGGTCCTAATATTGAAGGCACTACAGTGGATTTAGTGCTAAAATTTCATGTGGTGTGAAGTTTGGGGTGGCATCAAGTATGTTCTTTCTTGTTCATCGAAGCATGGAATTTCATCTTAAAAGTTTCATTATCATCAATCTTCAATTATCTCTTAAGACTTAAGGAGGTACGATAGATAGGTAGTGGACATCTCGGTTAATATGTCAGCGGCTGCAGTAAACCAATCTGCTATTGTTATTAGTACCTATAGATCATTGGCAAGATTAATACGGCAATTACCTGATAAACAACAATTGGGCGCATGGTCGGAGTTACGTGAAGGATATAGAAAAAATGCAGATGAAACATCTTCAGAAAAAATATCACATCTAATAGAAGAGGCAGGGAAGAAGATAGCGTTCCTGCGGATAGTTACACCCAAGAAAGCATCGAATCAAAGTGGTGTTAATCGATGGGTATACAATTCATCTGGCGAGAAAGATGCAAACGGGAAGGCTACAATCCGTAAATCACATAGAGTTGTCTCGAATTTTGATGGCAATAACTTAGATCCATGTAGTGTAAAGACACACAACCAACAATTAAAGAGAATGGGATTTGCAAACAATTTACATGCAAAGGGATTGTTCTGAAGATATAAGAGTTTAGCAATGGATAATATTACCTAACATATAATGCAATTATATCAGTTCGGAGAAGTGACAAAGGCACTCAATTATTTAATCTCTATGGTGTCCAAATAATGCTTATGTAATTAGACTGTAGACTTTGACGATACAAATTAAAGTGTTTTTCACTTCAATATCCCGAAGTATAACAAAGTGTTGGTTAGGAGGTAACTTCTAATCCTCAAACACAAACATAACAAACAAACCCACATTAATATGATACACTTTTCACTCTATCCACCTTCACACAGAGCCACAATCACACTCAAAAATTCTCCATCAAATTCGACATTTGCTCTTGAATTGCCATGAGTTGTTGCATAGCAGCAGCCTTTTGTTGCCCATCAAGATTTTTACGTTGATTAGGATCTGATAAGTCGATTGTTTCCCCATTTCCACCACCGATACCAATTGAAATAGGGAATGATGTTGTAGTAGCAGAGCTGTTATTGCTGGCACCATAGCCTTTGCCTTTACCACCAACACGTATTTTCTTAACTGTAACAGTTACATCACCCGGATCTTGGATTATGGGTGAACCATTCATGGAATATGTTTGAACCTGCTCTCCTTTTCTTGCTGTTCTCATTGATGTCATGGGAGTTTTACCCATACGATGTGGTGCGGGTGTTTTCAAACTCAATCCATTATTATTACTACTATTACCAGCTCCGGCAGCAAAGGATGCACCAATAGATCTGTTCCTCTTCTTATTACCACCTGCACCATTCGATTGTAAATCAATATCACCCGCATCCATTTGTTTACGAATTAAATCAATAACATCACAATTAAATGTGGTATTAAATTCTTTAATAGATAATTTCTTAACATCTTTGTTTAGTTTGCATAAACCCTGTATAATCGTTTCTTTTTGGGTACGCATTAGTTCATCACGCATTAATTCTAATGCCTCTTCATCTTTCTTGAGTTGTTCCTTTCGTTGTTCGATGTAGGAATTGCATGAGTCTTTACTTAGCCAATTAATATCAGATGATGATGATGATTCCGCTACCGCCGCCATGTTATTGTGTACTATTATATCGTTATCTACCTTCTTCACCACTCAAGCGAATTATCACACACCCCATAACGAAATTCATTATCAACCGGTATCCTTTTCCTGTTGTTAGCCGCATGCAGTACGAGGGTGTTTGAGCCCTTATAATTTGCAGAAGGACAATTAATACACAATATCTACACTACAGATAGTTTGGTAAGTGAGAATCCTTTTACTCTATCATAAAATTGCAATTGTTGTTTGATCAGTAGCACCGGAGGTTTGGCAGGGATGTATGTACAGCAACATATCTTTATCATAATTTTACTTCAAGTATTTTTCATTGGCATTCCTCACACATGTTTTATGTATACTTATCCTTTTATTTTCATACCACACTTTAATATATAATTCTACAGTAAACAATAGATACAATAACCATGGCAAAGAATAATAGAAAGAGAAATAGTAGAAGGAAGAATAAGAATAAGAACAAATCTTCTTCAGCTGCGGCTAATAATACAAATACCAATACAGATCCAAATAAAGATGAATCCTCTACCAAGGCTTCAGTAGAGGCTAATGGTAATGTGGTGGAAGTAAAGGCTGACGAAGTAGCTGCAGTAGATAGTACACCAAATACCAATGGAGACAATGCTGCAACTGCTACTGAAGAAACTCAGAGTCAGGATACAACTCCATCCAAACAATCATTAACAAGGAGTGTATTAAACACTGTTGGTTCAATCATTACATCACCCTTCTCGCCTAAACGTGTATCATTACCACCTGCACTTGAAAGTTCCATCGGATTGTTCACACCTACACAACAAGAATTAGCTCGTAAGTTATGTGCACTACCCGGATCGACGAATCAATCTCATTTATTTGAGAATTGGTCGGATGATCCATCGCATGGAGTTAAGAAGATGGCATTCATGTCCAAGCTTGAATTAGTAGATACGACATATCCTGACGGTGGATTAATTGGTTATCTGAATAATGCTGTAGAGTTGTTAGAGAAAAGTCGCAGAGGTGAGAATCCACTTGAAGGATGGACTCCTAGCGTACCACAAGGAGAGGCATTTACTGTTGGATCAGAATCTTTCCTTAGTACTGAAAAGTTGGGATTAGACGAGGTTGGCAAGTGTGGATTTGTATTGGTTGCTGGAGGCTTAGGAGAACGTCTGGGCTATGGTGATATCAAGGTGAGTTGAGTATATGTGTGCTCGTTGTCGAACTATATGTGCGTGATTCCTCATTCATCTGTCTTTAACTTTATACCACCTTCGCTAGATTGGACTACCTACCGAACTTGCTACCGGAACAACTTATATTCAATTCTACATTGAAACAATCTTAGCCTTTCAATCTCGATATGCCGCACCAGGCACTAAGCTACCTCTATGTATCATGACTAGTGGTGATACTAATGCTAAGACTGTTGCCCTATTAAGCAAGAATAATTACTTTGGAATGGATAAGGATCAGATAACAATTGTTCAACAGGGACAGGGCGTACCTGCTCTCAATGATAATGATGCACATATTGCACATATTGCACTTGATCCCGATGATCCATATGACATTCAAATGAAACCACACGGACACGGGGATATCCATGCGTTGTTACACTCTCATGGTGTTGCCAAGTCTTGGCTTGAGACGGGTATTAAATGGACTGTATTCTTCCAGGATACGAACGGTCTTGCCTTCAACACTCTTGCATTATCATTAGGAGTGAGCTCAAAGCTCGGATTGGTCATGAACTCAATCACTTGCCCAAGGAAGGCAAAGCAGGCTATTGGCGCTATTGTTAAACTCAAGAAGGGGAATCAGGAACGAACTATTAATGTCGAGTACAACCAGCTAGATCCACTCCTTCGAGCTACCGGTTATGATGATGGCGATGTCAACGATGACACTGGCTTCTCTCCATTTCCTGGAAACATCAATCAATTACTCTTCAATCTTGAAGCTTATGTAGAGGTTCTTGAACGTACCAAGGGTGTCATGCCAGAATTTGTGAATCCAAAGTACAAGGATGCCGAAAAGACAATCTTCAAGAAACCAACAAGGTTAGAATGTATGATGCAGGACTTTCCAACTGTACTTGAGGGATCAATGGCTGAGAAGGTGGGCTTCACAAGTTTAGCTAGCGAGTTATGCTTTTCTCCTGTAAAGAATGCCACGTCTGATGGCGTCGCTTTGCAGACAAAGGGCACTCATCCTGGAGTGGCCGCAACCGGCGAGGCTGACCAGAGTAATGCAATTTGCACAATCTTACGCTCGTTGGGTTGCAGTGTTCAAGAGGGTGTTAAAGTTGAATTTAGTGGTATAAAGTTTGGCTCTGGACCTGATTGTGTATTGAAACCCAGCTTTGCAGCATGTGCTAGTGAATTCCAAAAGAAGTTTCCGAATCCATCGGCAATCAAGATATCTGGTAGATCTTCGCTCGTCTTGAGTGGAGATGGATTGGTAATTGAGAGCTTAAACCTCGATGGAGCATTAGTGGTTGAATGCGAAGAGGGCGCCTCCGGTGTTATTCGTGATCTTTCTGTGAAGAATAAGGGATGGAAAAAGGTTGTAGATGGAGCTAGCAATGATGAGGTAATTCAAATGAGGGGTTACAACATGAGTAAGATCCAGACCGAAAATATACTGTTCAAGAAGGATGGCAGTATTGTTGGAAACTATCCAGTAAAGGGTTGGGGATCATCACCTGCAACTGACTTCTCCAAGCCAGCATCTGGAGAAGAATCCGAAGGCAATACATTTTGTGGAGATGGATGTTCAGTGATGTAGATATGTAGTGTTGTTGTACGACATACAGAAGTGTCTATGTTGTCTTGTTTGATATGTGGTGGTAGCAGACGTCATGCTCACCTAAGCAAATGTACTAATTAGATAGGCTGAATGTTTGATGAGCAACTCAACCTAGATAGCATAGCCGCTGCACTCGTGTATCATCTCCTTATTACACATGTAATATTTTGAGCTCATAACCTAGCTACGGAATTCCGCATCTACAAACAAAATTTAAAATAGTACAATCGTATCGTATTGCAATTCTTTATCGATAACCATGATGTTATCTATCTCAGCCCGTCGGGGCGTTGCGGCGGTCCATCGTTCGGTAACAGTGGCCACCCAGAGATCATTCGGTATGAGAGCTCGGGAGGAATTTGAGGAGCTTCCACCAAATTTTAGTATGGATGCAGTAAAACCACCACCTCATGGGTTTGGAGAAGATTATGAAGAAGATAATGAACCTATGGCATATGTACATAAACCTGTTAAATCTGCACATGCGATTGATTTATCCAAGGGTGCTATATCATCACTTGATTCGGCAGCGTTCGGTAAGGAGGGAAGTGTAGCACATGGCTCGTATGGTAATGTTGATGCCTCGGCTGCATCAACTATTCCTTTAGAATATTTAGCATTATTACGTCCCGCATCGGAAGGTGCTGCTGCTTTACGTGAAATTTCCGAGGCTAGTAAATCTGCAACCGGTGGAACTGTATTAGTTTATGGTGCATCACGTCCAGCGGGGTTGGCTGCAGTTCAACTTGCTAATGCATCAGGTAATGCTGTTGTGGCTGTAATAGATGGACAACATTCTGGACATTCAGAAATGGTTGATACTATCAAGGGACTAACATCTGAGCCTGGTACAGCTGTTGCTGAAGAGTATGCACTATGCAAAGCCAACTTTAGAGACCTTGTGGAAAAGACTGTCGAGGGAGAAGATTTCACATCATATGATTTTGATACAAATCAATACCAATTCTTATCAGACTTTAAGGCCAATTTATTGGATTATGTTGAGTATTATCCCAGTGATTTACCAGCAGCTGTGGATGCGGAAACAATGAAATTTATTGGAAAGGAGAAGGATAGGGCAAATTTTAAGACGAATATGACAGCTTATCTAAGTCAATTCCAACCGGGTGCTGATCCCATTGATCCAGCTCAGTTGGAGGCTAATTTTACTGTGGGACAATATGATTTATTTAAGAAGAAGTTTGGTATTCAGACTACTGCGGTGATTTCAGGAGGGGATGATGTTGGTACAGATACAAATAACTTTGCTCCCGCTGGGATTGTGGGAAATATGTGTGTTGCACCCGAGACCACAAGTGAGGAGTCCAAGGAGGGTGGTTATCCATTTGAATTCTCAATCAAGGAAGGACCAACTCCTCTATCGCCTACACTTAAGGGAGGTCCAATATTGGGAGCTGTTATTGAGGTTACACCCAACCTCTTGGCAGCATGTGAGGCTGTGGCCGCAGCTAAAACACTCCGTGAAAAGGCAGAGGCACTTCAATTTCTAACAGAGCCACAAAAGAATGCCCACGCTGCAGCATCATCTATCATTGCCTTAGCAAAGAAATCCGGTGGCACAGTCCGCACTGTTGGCGGATCACTACCGGGCCTAACTGAAATTCAAAAACCAACAGAGGGGGATATCTCGACGGCATTAAAAGGTATGGAAGTCGGGGACGACGGTTCAACAGAATTGAATTACTTTATTCAAGTTTACAGAGCAGGAGATTGGCCTGTATATGAAGATTATGCAATTCACAGGGCAAACGAACCCCTGAGCGGACCTCGAACTCTTGTAGTTACAAAGTGAATGGAGCAAAGATGGATAGCTATGGATAGATATTGAGAAATGGAATGACTGGTCTGCAATATTGAGACTGAAAGTTCCTAATGTGAGATAGAATTGTATAATTACAGAAAACAATGGATAAGATGATTTATTCTGCTGATAAGTAACCACCATCTATCAAGTATGAAATCAATTGCGCAACACATTCATCTACTGTTCTATCACCGCTATCGAGAACTACTTCTGGAGACAATGGTTCTTCAAAAGGTGCACTAATACCTGTAAAGTTGGATATCTCACCACTCCTGGCTTTTTTATACAGACCCTTCGGATCTCTTTCCTCGCATGTTACGACACTTGCTTTGACATGAATTTCAATGAAGTTCTTTCTGTTACTGTTATTATCTCCTTTCAGCAGTGTGCGAACTTTGTCTCTATCTTCTCGATATGGGCTCACGAAGGCAGCCATGGTGATCAATCCAGCATCAGTAAATAGTTTACAAACTTCACCGATTCTTCTTATATTCTCAACACGATCATCACTAGTAAAGCCAAGGTCTTTGCATAGTCCATGCCTTATATTGTCTCCATCAAGCACATATGTTGATTTCTTATGTTTTAATAATAGTTCACGCTCGAGTGCTGTTGCAATTGTGGACTTACCACTACCACTCAGACCTGTGAACCAAAGCTAGTATTGTATAATGTGTTGTAATAGATAATAATAATGTTAGATAGTAGGTTGATAGGATATATAGCCGATTGGATAACTGTGTTAGTACAAGTTAGTAGAGAGGCACGCGGAGTAGAGGTAGAAGGCGCATTGATCACTGAAATCTTTGTTTTTATATCGCAGCGCTTACCGTAACACCCCGTTGATTCAAATTGGCCTCACGATCAGAACGCTACGAGATGATAATGAATACAATGAATAGGTAAGAGAGATAGACAAAACTATGAATTATATAATCACAACATAATAGATGCACCGACTAATGATATATTATCTCGATATCTCTTCTCAGTATCCGTTCACCATCACATTCGCCCCACACAATAGATACGCTGTATACACACCTTAACATGGCTACTATGCCATGTGATATTGGTTGCCATGTCTATTGAGAGATAATACCGCCGCAATAGGAGGTAAAAGGGAGTATGAACTAAACCGTTTTATCGCTAATTGAATGAGTTTCATTCTTTGTTTTTTGTTTATCGTACCCAGAAGCGATGCCTCTGATATAGTATCTAGTGCATATAATCTGGAAGTGTTGAAGATTTCATAGTTGATACATACAGTGATTTTATTTTTATGAGAGTTGAGAGATGAGAGTATGAGATCAACAACAAATATAAGCAACTTTATACTACTCCTGTTATCAATGATGATTCATTCTGTAGTAAAGTCTTTGCAATTATCTGGTGGTGTAGCCATGCCAAAAGTTCGAACAACAACAAATATACGCCGTACATTCTCTACACGACGAAGTAATATAATGATGATGCCAGAGGGTAATATGCACTGTATCACTCACAAATGTCTTTACTTGCACAAGAAGCTCACATTAATCTATCTTTATCAACTACTCAGGACCTGAAGTACGATCGTTGGTAGACCAACTTCAACCAGCTGTGGGACAACGTCTAATAGACCTCAAGTTCCTATCCGGTAGGTATGTTCAACACGGTCGACCAAAAGGATTTGAGGAATTTGCAAAGACTATGTCTCCAGTAAAGAAAATAGAAGAAAATAATGAAGATACAGATATTGTAACAACATTAAACTGCAAAGGAAAGTTTATATACCTTATTCTAGATGATGGAAGAATAACTCAATCAACTGATGAAAACTCTGATTACCAACGCAGTATATGGATAACTCTGGGAATGACCGGACAATTCATCAATGAAAAGGATATAGAAACGCCAAAGCCTATTGCATCCAATAGTGATAGACCCAAAAGTGGGCCTCGATGGTACTTTGAGTTGCTAGATCCAACAACTAAAGAGAGGAGAAAGATATATTACAGAGACACTAGAAACTTTGGCACTCTTCGATTCAGTTTATCAAAGGCAGAGTTTGATGAAAAGCTGTCAAAGTTGGGCCCTGATATGATGAATACAACAGAAGAAGTCTTTCTCGCAGCCATGGATAAGTCAACACAGACTAGAAATATTTGTGTATTTCTAATGGATCAAACAAAGATAGCTGGCGTTGGCAATTATATACTGGCAGAGGGGTTGTACCGCTCTCGGCTAGATCCATTTGCAGACTTGAGTGAAATAAGTACAGGACAAAGACAACGATTATTCAAGGAATTGAGAGAGGTCATTACCACTTCATACAAAGCGCAAGGCCTTACAAGGCCTGAGGGTGGAACATACCGCACAGTGGATGGAACCAAGGGGCAATTTGAGGTAAGTTTGATATCATCAAGAACATGTATCGTTGGCCAACAGTCTGCTCACATCATATGCTCAACGTATGGCGCATATCATTTACACATCATATGCTCACATCATTTCAAATTTCTCCTGCAGTTCCAACTTCAATGTTATGGACAGAAGTTGACCCCAAATAAGTTTGTTGTAACCAGAGAAGTCGACGGCCCTCACAAAAGAGCTATTTGGTACAGTGAAGAAGAGCAGCTATTCATGCCACGATCTCAAAGGAATCTGAAAGACAGCAGCAACAACAAGATGAGTGATGACAAGCAGGATTCAGTACTAGAGAACAGTAGCAACGAGCCAACATATGTATTCACTGATATACCGTCACAATTACATGATGTGGGCTGGAAAAACGCTCTATCAGATCACATGGCATCTGACTCGTTTCAATCGTTACTTGATAAGATTCGTTCAGATGCTAATACAGGGACAACAATCTATCCACCACCACAAGATGTCTTTTCTGCGCTCAATTTTTGTTCTCTAGAAAAAGTCAAGGTTGTGATTGTTGGGCAAGATCCATATCATGGACCTGGACAAGCCCAAGGGCTCGCATTCTCAATAAGGCAAGGCAAGCCACCACCCTCATTAAGAAACATCTTTAAAGAAGCAATGAGTGATGTTGGTATAGACGATCCTAAGAACAACGGCAATTTAGAAGGCTGGACGAAACAAGGAGTTCTACTACTAAACACTGTTCTAACAGTCCGGAGAGGAGAAGCAAACTCTCATGCTAAATGGGGCTGGGAAGAATTTACAGATGAGGTGATCAAAAAAGTTAATGAGCAAACCAATTCTGTTGTCTTTCTTCTATGGGGTTCACCTGCTCACAAGAAGGCCAAAAAGGTAGACGAATCAAAACATACTGTGATTAGAACAAGTCATCCATCGCCACTAGGGGCAACTAAGACGGCTTCTCCGTTCTTATCTTCCAAGTGTTTTAGTAGAGCGAATGAAGCATTGATTGCAGCTGGCAAAGAGCCGATAGACTGGAATAATATATCTTAATCAGTACTTCATATTAGAATCTTATGCTTTATTCAGTTCCTATTCATCTATTGCGCTTGCTCTTCTTGGATTTAGATTCCTTTGTTTTAGCCTTGGAAGTACTAGTAGTATTGTTAAATAAGCCGAGTACCTCATCTTTATGCAACGGTCTCCACTGGCCTTCTGGCAAATCTCCGATCTTTATAGGCCCAACAGATATTCTCTTGAGATCAACAACATGCCAACCCAATAGTTCTCTACACATCCGCCGAATTTGACGCTTTTTGCCTTCCTTGAGAACTAGACGCATTGTTCTCAGTCGTAAACGATGATCTATTTTGTGAGCATTTTCCACACTATCATCATTATCAATCCACTCGGCAACTACCAATGGCTTCAAAGGTTGACGTTCTTGAACAAGTCTATTTCCAGGCCTAAGTAGCCGTATCAAATCATTACTTGGATGTGGCAAGCCTTTTAAACCCATTTCAAGCTCTCTATTTGACAACTTGACAGCAGGCTGAACTTTCACTATATATTCCTTCTCAATATTTGACTTGGGCTCTATTATTCTCCTAGCCATTATTCCTGCGTTGGTAAAGATCAATAATCCTGTTGAGTCTATATCTAGCCTTCCAGCAGGTGCGTAGCCAGTCAATGTTTCATTAGTTGTAGTACTCTTTTCTGTTAGATCGTCATCTCTCAGTGTATCTCTAATGCGTTTTGGTATTGAGTTTGCTTTCAAATCATGTCCTTTGAATTTCCATCTATCAAAGTGTAGAATATTACTTGTTTCCAACTTTTGTCTTGTATCTTTATCAAAGCCATTGAGATACAGGTTATCCCTGTTTAGTAATCTAACAGCTGGAGTATGTAAATGCTCTTCTTGACCTGATACATATCCAAGAGGTTTGTTCAATACGATTGTATCTCCCATTATATCATGATAATCCATAGCTGAGTATGGTAAAAACTCTTTAGACTCTCCTTCTTTTGTTGTTGCATCATTACCATTTCTAATTTGTATAAGCTTTTCTTTAGGTGATACTTTCACGGCAGCACCACCTGTAACAGGCTTACCATGTAAATGTATAACCTTGTCTAATTTTGATATATTGCCACATTCTTGTGCACCCTTTAATATGGCTGCTGCCTCTCTTCTAGAGCAGATTCCCAATTCACTCATACGCTTGGATAATCGTATAGGCATATCTTTGCAAAGTTTAATATCCTTTGCATCAGTTGATACATGAATATCATCCATGATGGCACAACCTCCAATATAAATATATTTTCTATTATTATTTTCTGATAACACTCTTTGTACTACACGTCCACCCTTTCCAGTGGATGTTGTTCTTTCTGTATGTAACGAATTGGACTTCATATCTTTAATCATTTCTTCTGCTTCTTTTATACTTTTAATTAGTCCAAGTTGTACTATGCGTTCGGATAAGCGTATCGTTGTTGGTTCTGGTAGTATGATTTTATTGTTGTTATCGAGATCACGTTTATTCTTTTGACTTGCTGCTGGAGCAGTACTAAACAATCTTTGTTGATTGATTGCAAGCGCTGACATAATATTTTTATATGCTACATGGTGCTTTGTTGTTGTTGTCACTGCTACTGTTCGCCGTTTCCTACCGAGTTGACACAAAGTCGAGCGGATTAACAACCTCCCTACCATCTTGATATGAACCTATGATAATTATTATGATTGATACAATGAGCTCGATTGGTAGAGGCTATGTCAGTCATACTAGTACTCTTATAATAAGAGTCTGTCCGTCGCTTTGCATACTCAAAAAAATAAGAGTCTGTCCGTCAACTCCTAAATAAAATTGGAGGATACCCGCTCAAACCGCCAGAGTGAGTAAAATCATCGCTAAAAATACTGTTTCCATTTTACAATAAAATAAATCTAATTGTAACATCACATAATATATTGCAAGATAGAACTTCTGCATCAACAAGTTCTGCTTTGCAATTCTGGACACGAAGTGATATAGATGATAACCTCAAGAAACGTGTAGATGGAATGTTATTGTTAGATAATGATGATGCGGTGGATGTTAATCAAGTAGAAGAGACTGATATTCAGCAGATTGAATCTATATTATCAGAGGTATCAATTGATGAGCTAGATTCGGATAGCAGTGAAGAAGTAGTTGCTTCATCAACCGAGGATAATATAGTGGCTAATATCACAGTGCTACAAGAAGAAGATATAATGGTCAGTAGTACTGCAGAGTTGAAGAATAGTAGCAGTCCCTGGCAACAACGTGTATCATCTATACCCGTTGGTGAATTAGCATCAGCATTTGGTGAGAGGATAGTTACCTTGGGCTTACTTCCAGGCAAACCATTATTCATGAGACCATTGAAGTTACGTAATGAAATTATAAGTAAAGTTATGGAAGAGATTCCAGTGCAAGAGTATGAGGATATAGAACACGGACATATACATGAACACATAGTTATGGAAGAGGATACGCAAGATGAGCAGGAAAGCAAACCAACATCAAGCAATAATGACGAGAAGCAAAACAAGAGGAGAAGATTCTTCAGAAGAAGCAAAAGACGGAGTGGTGATAAGATTAGCACAGGACCAACAAAAGAAGAGCTCAATTGCCCCATCATTGTAAAGAATATACAAGAACTGCAATCAGCGGTATTGGCAAACAAGGTACCACTCAAAGATATCGGATTCAAGTTCCCATCCAAGGGATTAGGATCAGATGTTATATTTGGGCTACAACAGAATCAAACTTCAGTCACTCCAACAGAGACGATATTTATACGAGATGATCCAGTCATCAACGGGCCATTATCATCTCTCTTGACATATGATGCAAAACAATCAACAGATCCTAATTCAATATATTATCAACAAGCAATTGAGCTATTAAGTCAGCATCCAGTTCTATCAATTGTGCGTGAACGCGTTGAATCAAAATCAAAACCTGGTAACCGTGGAGAAGATGATACATCTCATCTTGCCTTGGTCATTGAAGGAGGAGGTATGAGAGGAGCGGTCTCGGCAGGAATGGCTGCGGCATTATCAACATTAGATTTACTTGATGCATTTGATTCAATCCACGGTAGTAGTGCAGGAGCAATTGTTGGGGCATACCTCGTTTCTCGTCAACTATGTACTGATGTATATACAGATATTATGCCTGCGGCCGGTAGTACGTTTGCTTCTAAGAGGAGAGGAATGGTGTCCTTTGGTTGGGACTGGTTAGAATCAAAATTGATATCTAACGCAGTAGAAGACGTCGATGCAACTACTGCTGATGATAGTTTTTGTGTTATAGAGGATGATATCTTTTCAGATACGGGGGATGATA
>Ga0214478_101242_pt1 | contig 13276 bp, 14 predicted proteins | sample M1_20Mar14CPVII9_2_FD_178001 | JGI IMG/M metagenome (GOLD analysis project Ga0214478, IMG submission 178001) | Marine eukaryotic communities from Monterey Bay, California, United States - M1_20Mar14CPVII9sort6BwellD7 | ecosystem: Environmental > Aquatic > Marine > Unclassified | place: USA...
GCTGGCCAAATGTTTTGGCTAGATCAAGCTTGCTGTATCAGGTAGACGTTGCTGTATATCTCAACCCCGTCGAAGAGAGACGAAAGGAGGCAGTCAGTATATTGCATAATACGTTTGCAAGCCATCACCTGACAATATACCTTAGAGAAAATGAGGTCTATAACACAGGTGCTGCCATGGCAATGTATGAAGCTGTGAAATCTAACTTCTTTGATGGATATGATTGGGTAATAAGGTTGAACCCCGATGTTATGATTCGTGATGATACATTCTTAAGACAGACTATGGTCGATCCCACAGTATCAGCACTACTCATCAACTGCAGAAATCGCGGGGCAAAGGTACACACTGACTTCTTTGTGATACGTCCAAATGTGCTCGATGCCAACTTATTCACCGAACAAATAGTTCAAAAGAACGCCGAACAAGGGTTTACTAGTTTACTTCAATATACGGTATTGAGTAAAGGCACTCATCGATGGATCCCTAACACCAACCCAAAGACAAGCGCTTGTAGAGCAGGTGATCATAGAGATTACTATGAGTCACCGATCGTTCACGAGCATGGTACGTTCTCATTCTCATTCCTTGACTTATATTATATGTTTTAGGTTGTCCTAATCTCTTATATCTTTTACAGCTCTCCACCCCGATATCTGCTCAATTCCTGATAGTGATGTTGGGGCTTTAAGCTCTGTATTCACTGATCCTTGGCCTAGCAAATGGACTGTAGCTGATACTGCCAATCAAGCTGTTCAGAACGAACTAGTCGAAGAAGTCGGCAGCCAATTTCAGTCCTTCTTACCGCCGTCAGAGATGGAACCAGCTACTCCATTCCTCAACGCCCAATCATTCAATATAGATGCAGAAGCGGCTTGTGATAATGTCATTCTTTATTTTACAGACGATTTCGGTGGTCACGGCATAGGTAGCCAACTCAACACATACTTGCAAGTGGCCTGGATGGCTACATATTTAGACATGGCGCTTGTGTTGGTGGGGAAGGGTCAATACATGGGCTGTCCGGTAAGTTAGATCATGATGTGCTTAGAATGTTTCATCCGTTTGTTTCTTAAACCTACATCTAACATCTTAAACAATATCAGGATGAGATGCTTGAACCAGTGAACTTGGCAAGGGGTCACATAAAACTCATGGGCAATGATTCCTTCCCGAATTCTCTCTCTCGACTTTTAGACCAACCAGAGTGGCTATCTCGACAGTGTCCCGTGCCCTGTTCTGACACAAATCTTGGCAAAAAGCTCCCAAGTAAGAAGGAGAACCATTCTATTGAGCCGGCACCCATAATTACTTGTCAAAGTGATAACAATCGTCAAAGCAATGTTATGGTAGTAAACGGAGTCACTGCTATTAGACACTTTCATCACCATGTGAAGGACCGAATGGTTGATCGATCCCAACAAGAGTCTATTGATGCCGCCTACCGCTGGGCACTTAGATTAGGGGCAAGCAATGAAGAAGCTCTGCTCTTCTCGTCTATGACAGAAGAAGAAGATATATGGGACTATATCAGTGCACTAACGGCAAGGTCAGGACTCATTCGTTTCCAACCGTGGATTAGTCGAGATGTCGAGAACTATGTAGAAGAGAACAACATGCCATTGGCAGCAATTGATGGCAATTACTATTCCTCAATTCATGTGAGACGCGGTGACAAAGTCAATAGAGAGTCAAAGGCGTTTGTAAATGCCTACTGGAAGGATCATGCAGTGGATTCTGCCCCGAGTAAGAATTACATCCCATTTAAACACTATCTGACACAGTTTCATGATATTTGTGGAGAACACTCTGTCTATATTGCTACAGACGACCCAGAGGAAGTTGGTAAAGAGATTGAGGAGTTGCCAAAAGATGATAATGGGCTTGTTTTTTTGGAAGGACACGAGTGTCTAAAGTTCCAGTTTTCTTTTGGTCCAGTATTAGAAGGATATCACAATCAATGGCTGCATAGATACCCAGACAAGTGTAAAGACCTGTACACGAGGATCATTGCAAGTATTACAGATTTGACTATTCTCATCCGAAGTCAGAACCTGTTTGTTGGTGACACGAATGCAAACTTTGGGCGCCTCGTTCGAACATACCGAATGAAAGTGAATGACATTCAAATGGTACAACAAGGTGAAGCTCCAACAATAGAAAAGGATACAAAGATAGCATGGGGGAACCCACAGGCCAAGGTACGTTGCCTTTGTGCATATGATATGCTCACTTTTGGTAGAGGATACCATTCACTCTTCTTCTCACTACAACTAACTGTTTCCTTCCACACCAGTATGCCCACTCAACTGAATGGAAAGTACCCACTCCTGATCCACCTGATAACACAGCAACAAATGAAGCCAATACATTACTTCTTGACTTTTATACAAAGGTACATACATCTCAATCTGGACCAGCTGCAGGAAAGTCCGCGTTAGTATTGTTTTATCATGTGCATGCAGGTGTTCAATATAAAGGCTCGACGACTTGACTGCTTTATTTGACCTTAGTTTGCCCTTATTGATTGCCCTTGCATCTATATGTACTAACATAACTTATGTTTACCTCTATCATCATCATAAACTGTGACAACGCGCATCTTCCAGCATATACATCTCAATACCCACAGACGACTCACAAGCACCACAGCCTTGTGCTTCGCGGTTAGTTTTAGACAATAGAAGTAACTTAAGTTGTCGCTGTTATCATAATAAGTAAGAATGTCTAGAATAGTTACCTAAATACATTATTCTTTATCTTGATCAACCATGGCATGCTCCAACTTAAAGGAGAAGATGTGATCCACAGTACCGCCTAACTAAACTACTACTCTTTTCATCAGCAACCATGGCATGCTCCTATTTAAAGGAGAAGATGTGATCCACAGTACACACGAATCTTAATAAAACTACTCAAAACCAACATCCTCGTCTAATCGTCATGATTTGCTACCTCGTCCCATGTATGATATGTCCACTGATCTTGAGGGAGCATTTCATAGTTATCAAAGTACTTGATGAATGTTGCCTTGTGAATATGAGGCCCATTGATGTTGATTCGGTAGGCATACTTGATTGGGACAGGAAGATGACTCTTGCCAAGCTTGGTACAGCCATTAGTACCATCCTCTCCAACTCGAACAAAATATTTCATATCTTTATGATCAACACCATATAGATCAAATCGATCACCATACTTTTTGTTCCAATCGTAGACATGGGTTCTGTCAGATTTGCCTTGATGAGTCATGACTCGTTCAGGTGGATCAACTCCAACATAACAATGTTCACAGAGATTTGGTCTCTGGGTAGCCAAACGCTTGTTTTCTTCTCTATTCAAATGTGGACTGAATGCTCGAGCCTTAGCAGAGAGATAGGCCTCTGGTGTGAGACAATGCTTTCCATCACAACGTTCTAAGAACTCCTTCTCATCAGGCATGAGTGTTTCATAGAAACCCGAGAAGTCAATCTTGAACTTGGCCAAGTCAAACAATTCATTTTCATCTTCCATGATACTGTGATGACCAGCGTGTACATCATGAAGAAACTTATGGAAGGATTGCCAACACGTTTTTGGTCGTTTATTATGCATATCAACACTTGCAAATACTTGATCTGCACTGGATGAAGACTTGTCATATTCAGCATCACTGTAGAACCTTTTTATTAACTTGGCCTTATCCTCAAGCCTTTCCTCATCACGCCTCATTGCCGCCACTACTGCACCATGCTTAACACAAACTCCTCCTGCCTGTGTTCGATTTGTGCATCCTTCTTGGCTGCATGTCTTTACTTTGGCCCCATGCTTGATACAAACTCCTCCCTTCTGAGCAATATTTTTGCATCCTTCATGTTTGCAAGTCTTCTTCTTCACTATCGCCCCATGCCCTGCACAGACTCCTCCCTGGATCTTTTTTTTTGTGCATCCTTTAATAATGCAAAGATCATATCCCTTATGCTCTGTTCTACATCTCCCATTCCCAGCTGCTCTGCGGTTACATCCCTCAACAGAACAATTCCTACGAACAACCTTTTGAACGGATGTCTTGGTAGATGATTCTTCCTCCTTCTGTTGTTGTTGTTGTTCATGGCTAGCGGCGGGAGGGGGTTTGGTGGCCGCGGCGGCACTCTTCTTTGTACTGTGGATGGCGATGGATAATAATAACGAAGGGAACGGTAAGTCTATATTATATTGTTGTGTAACACATGACTAATCAAACTATTAATAACAATCAACACTTACCTCTCCTCCTTCTTCTTCTCATTCCTCTCCCTCCGTCGAATCTCGTTGGTTATATCATGTCTTTTAACTTTCATAAACGTCTTCTAATCTCTTCTTTTCTACACAGTCAACACCACTACTAATTCTGAGAATGTTTTGTAATACAGTTAGATATGTTGGACTAACAACTGACGCATTACTATCATGGAATGATGATACAAATTCTTCTAATGTCGGTGTCGGTAGTGGCTCATTATTATTATTAACCAAAGAGCATAGTTTCTTGATGATGGTAATTTCTGATTCGTCATTGCTAAGAATAGCATATAGACTGATAGCATTATCTCTAATATTACTCTGCTGATTGTTTGTAGCATTTTGTACAATATTTTGCAGTTTATTTAATTGTTCACGGTGTTCTTTACTTATTATATCGTCTTTGGTTTGCTTTTCCAAGAACGTTAGCAATTGTTGCTCTACATTGAGTTGCTGTTGTATTTTTCTTTGTTGGTGTTGTTTTGTACCCCACTCATTCATTTGCATTTGCAACTCGCCTGCTTTGATATAGTCACCACTATCAACAGCATCTTTTATATCATTCTGTAACTTCTCCAACTGAGCGATTTCTTTTTGTAGTTCACCTGCTAAGATGTAATCTTTATCGGCTACTGCTTGATGCATCTGTTGTCGGAGTAAATCAACGCTGGCACCAGCATCGACGGCGGAACTGAATGCCCTCTTGATGCCGCGTCCTAAGGAGACAGTTCCCGCTATATTATCAGCAGCGGCGTCACCCATGGTTAGGATGTTAAGGTAAACCGTTACCTTTGCTTAGTAGTGATTGTGTTTGTAGTGAATTTTACGTTTTATCGCTAAATAAACGTTGAGTTTACTCACGAGAGGAGAATATCGTCCCATGATGATGATGGTGATATTAATGACGACCAAACTGGAATGTGGGTTGAAAAGACAAATGCTCAGCCTATCATTAGTCCAGAACACTTGCATTGCTTAGATAGAGAGTTCCAAGGCAACTGCCACAGTGTTGAATCAAATCTCAAGAGGAATAGCACTGCTGAATATAGACATACAATTTTCAACAGTCCTGGGATATTGGCGGCTAATGATCAATTCACATGGCAATCGAATCATCCACTCTATGCCGTCATGCCTAACAACAACCTTGAGGAATATCGTGCACGGTTGAGTAATGTAATCAAATCAAGAAGGATCTTCCTAATTGGAGACAGTCTCACAAGACAGTGGTATCAAACAATGAAGTGTGAACTCATGCATGTATTAGGCTTGTCTGAGAAGGAAGTGATGGAAAAGATAAGGTGGCAAAGATGTACAAACGAGCTTAGGAGGCAGAGAAAAGAGATACAGCAAAAGCTAGCGGATGCTACTGTAAATGATGTTCTAGTTTTCAACTTTGGACATCATGTTGGATTAAAGAATGGAGAGAATTGGAAGACAAAGTATGAAAAGATATTAAACGATGCACTGTCCTTTGACTTTGGGGCTATACCAGATGAAAACATCTTCTTCCGTACTACGTCAGTCCGACACTTCCTTCGAGGGTATGGAGATTGGGATACTGACTTTACGGCAGGCAACACTGCACCAGACATGTATGCTCAGTGGGAAACATACGGTGGCAATATGCCTGAGCAGCCAGATCAAAATCTAATAGCATTTTCTACTCTGCTCAAGAGCAGTAACCAACGATCCTTCCAGATATTAGATACATCACCACTGATGCTAGCAAGAGGTGATGCTACCTTTGATGGATCACACTTTTGTTTGCCAGGACCTGTTGATGTATGGAGTCGAATGCTGTACGCCCGTTTAGAGGCTCAGACAAATTCAACCATCAGTTGATTAAGAAGATTTGTCCTATCGAATGATGATACAACAGTTTATCGTGTAAATTTAGAGATGTAATACATGATTGGTTACTTTATCAATATTATCAAGCAATGTTATCAACAGTCTCAGTATCAGTACATGATATTGAGGATTTCAAGGCTTCCTTATTATCTCTCCTCTGTTGCTGCCGAAAGGAGATCAATCTCTTGGCAAGAATACAAATAGCAAGCACAATGGTTGCAATCATGAGGTGAAAGATATTATCTTGTACTATTCTACTGCTTAGCCCCATCTTTTGTAGAGATTGATTGGATGGTTCTTGTGTTGAATTGTAAAGGCTATGTAAATGATGGTATCGAAGATGACATAGGGTTATGGCCGTACCAACGAGTATTATGAGAAGTGGTAGCATGTATGTGGAATTGAGTGCTCTTCTACTTCGGCGATACTGCCGTTGAACATGTGGAACATATACGCTAACTCCAGCTAAGCTACCTAGATGTGTTTGATTATCATCTTCATCTTCGTCATCGTCTAAGTCAGATACTGATAATAAGTCGGATAGAACACTGCACTGGCCTACTGCTGAAGTGTTATGATCAGTGAACGAATTGCTAAGACGGCTAGCAGTGTTATTGTTGATATTGTGTCTCATAATTCTTCCAGGAGGTGCGGAATGTATACTGTTTGAACTGCTATCATAATTACTATTACTTCTCTCTGTCTTCTCTAATTCTAACCCATTCACAAGATACTCAGCTAAGTTGAGATTGAGATGCTTTTGTTTCCTCTTCGGATAACCTCCTCTGCCTACTTGCACCATCATATCTTCCATTATATTGTTATTATCTCTCTTCTATGCTCTCAATGTTTTAGCATTCCAACCATATCTAATGCTCTGGTTTTGCCTCTCAGTGACTGTGAGACACTTTGAGTCATGAAGCAAATTTTCAAAGAATCAGGTATCCCCGTTTGGTTTTAATCGATTCGTGGTCATAAATTACGACAGGGTCATTATGGTACTCAAGTCTCAATGTTAGCTCAATATTGCAATGTATGTGGTGGCAATAGCAGAGCTAGCAAGAATATCACCTCTATCATTTACTTGCAATGCATAGGCTACTCCATTCATGCATCCTACTAACAGTAGGATGTATTATCCTAATACGGTTCTATTCATCATCCACTGCGCGGAATGCGGCCTTATTGCAAAGTACTTCCAATCAAAATCGGTTACTTCGTGCAACTACTCATGGTACTATTAAACATCATAGACAACAACAAAGGAAGAGAAGGAGACAAAGGGGGTTAGTTGTATCTCGTGCTAAGGTATGTTGTGTTAGTCTTTGTGCTATATGTTCGATGTTACGATCTCTTGCATTCGATATATCTGTATATAATCGACTGGCGGAGTCCTTGCTCATATATCTATCGTCATCGTCGTCTCTCTCTCCACTCTTTCGATATGTATGCACATCACGACCTCTTATCTACTCAATTCATACTCCGATAGGATATAATATCATTCTATGAACAATCAAATCAAGCGATTGAACGTTCATCAAGTAATACTCCCCAAGACGATCTTCCTACGCGGCCGTCATTACCAGAATTTACATATCGATATGCCAAGAAAGCTTGTGTGAAGGAACAGGATATCATAAACATATCAACCTTCATTAAGGAAATGTATACTAAGCATAACATTCGTGTCTTTCCACGGAATGGTTTCTTACTTGGTATTATTCGACATGGAGGTGAGTGTTTTCATGAGTATTTTAGTATCCATTCATTATGCTCCTCGTTCATATCTCATCTGCTCAATGTTTCTCTCTCCTCAACATTATAGGATTCCTACCAACAGAGGGTGTTGATGCAGATTTAGGTGTAGTATATGAAGACTTACTTCACTTATATAACACATTCAAGAAGACTAATACAGGGAAGAAACAAGGATACCTAGGTGACGACTTCTTACTACAACTTGAACCAACTTATCTAAAGTATGTCAATTGGCATGGATTAGAACCAGTAACTCAAACACCCTATAAATACTTTGGCGCCATGTTCCGTTGTACATCGAAACGATATGGTGGTGACAAGTTTCGAATGCATGCTACATCCGTATATCAATATCGTGATAGTGGTACATACTTCTATCCACGGTGTGATCTTGCCAAGACGAATCATGATGTGCATGTTGTTGATTCGTTACGATGGAATGAGGAGGGAGGTGATTATCGGCTTATTGATACTGATGAGAGGATCAATGAGAGTAATGTAAGTTGATCAACCTTTTTGTTGATCATGGTTACTTCATCATAACACTCACATATAAACCTATCTCTTATATTTACAGTTCAACAAGGACGATGAATCTCAACTAGCATCAATCCTCAAGACAAGCTTTGATTGTTTCATGGATGTTCAGTTCTACTTTACTACTATTCAAGTACCGTGTGAGTATGATAACATCCTAACAAGTATGTTCGGAACGAACTGGAGGTATATAGAGAGACGTGGACCAAATGGAGGTAATCGACATGCTAGTAAGGTAGTGTCCGAGGAAGAGAATGAGAAGATTATGAGCTTGGGACCAAGACCGATCTGTGAAGCCTAAGAAATCTAAGATAGAACTAGTAGTAAGATACTGCCTCTCTATCCAAATTATCCACATTATTGTTTACCTAGACTACACAATAAGTTGCCAATAATAGCCAAGAAGCGTCAAAACTATCAAGCAACAAAACCTCACAGGAATTAAGACCACAAGATTATGTTGCTCTCCCCCATGGGATATCTCTATTCTCTCTAAAACTCTGTAAAGATAGCCTGTTCCTTCTTGCTCAACTGCTTGTAGTCCCCTGTCGTTTCCTTATCATCTAAATGATCCCAACTCTCAAAGCAACTAGCATCCAATGGATCTCTTAGTTGCGGTACCCATGGTGCCTTCGCCATTCTCTTCCCCAGTTTACCCCAGTTAATATCCTCCATGAAGGGATGGTCCTTTATATCCCTCTCCGCTTGAGCTAGACAGCCTAATCGTTGTGTCAACTTATTGGCAAGCATTCCGGATATAAGATCCTGTGCCTCCTTGGAGAAGGAATGTGATGGGAATCGATATCTACCGTGAACAATTCGCTTGAATAACGTAATCTGATCAATGTTGTGGTCGTAGAATGGTGTTTGACCGAGAATCATTTCATACATGAGACATCCAAGGGACCAATAGTCGGCTCCTTTGTCATGACCACGAGATAGAATTACCTCGGGTGCAAGATAAAGTGGAGTGCCACATAGGGTGAAGGTCTTGTCATCAACTACCTTGGCAAAACCCAGATCAACAATAACTGTGTATCCAAGGTCATCAATAAGAACATTCTCGGGTTTAAGATCACGGTAGATGATTCGTCGTCGGTGCATGTAGGCTAGTCCCTCAAGGATACCGGCGGCATAGAATTTCACCTCTTTTTCAGGGATACAGTCTCGTTCTTCATTGTGCATAACATTGAACAACTCTCCTCCCTGGACGAGATTCAGCAGCATGAACACACTTTGATTGTCTTGGCATGTATTAACAAGCTTGATAACGAATGGGTTATCAATCTTGGACATGACCTCACGCTCACGACATACACCCTCAGCCTGGTGATGATCGATGAGCTCTCGTTTGATTTGAACCTTAAGAGCATAGGCTTTACCACTCTTTTTATCCGATGCAAGCCACACTTGACCAAAGGTACCAGCACCAAGGAGTGTGTGACGTTCTAGCTTGAAGATATCAATAGAATGATCAAGTGTATCCCTACCCTGTCCACCCTTCTTGTTACCCATGCGGTTAAGATTCAATATAACACTGTCAATATTGGCAAGGGTAAGTTTCCCAAGGACACAATCCTCCAATACTTCTACAGTTTCTTTACTTTGTTTCATCCCACCCTTTCCTCCGAATTTCTGTTCTTCATCAGGCATGAGGGTATCCTCTCCAAAGAAGGTGCCTGACTTGAGAATTCTACTCTCACCGTCATCTGTAAATGCCTCCAATACTCCTGATCGTACAAGGAAAAGTGCTGGAGCATCAACATAATCACCCTCGGACAAAATCTCTCTCTCAGCTGGATACTTGACTTCATCAATCAATGCCCCCAGCAACTCAATTTCGAAGTTTTCTATGTCTGAATTGGCGAAGAGAGGCACACTGCGTAACAACCGACGATCATTTGATCTGGCAATAACTTCCGACAATGGTCCAAGCACCTTCTCAAATACCTCTCGTGATAAGGCAAGAGCAATTGTATCCCTAGTGGCAGTGGCATCAGCCTTCCTTGGCTCATTCTTGACAATTGCTTGCTCCCCAAAGTAATCCCCCGGTCCCAATACTTTAATACCCCGTTTTCTATGTTCATATTCCACCTTACCCTCCCGAATCACATAAAATACACTTCCCTCGCTACCCCTCTCGAATATCTTCTCCCCGGCATCATAGTATACCGTCGTGAGGGCATCCGCAATCCTGTGGATAAACTCATCATCCAAATCACTAAGGAATGGAACTCTTTTCAACACATCCTTTGTTTGGTTATCATTCTGGATGGTATGTGTGGCCAATAACTTACGGAATGTCATCTGATCAACACGCCATAATCCCGCCGTCCCATCCACGGCCATACAAGTTGCAGCACGGGGTGCATTGTAAAGCAAGGCTAATTCCCCAAACGAATTCCCCGGCACGGCACGTCCAACCTCATTCCCATCAACGACGAAGGCAACCTTACCAGACCGTAAAATGTAAAAATGTCCCCCAGTCTCACCCTGTTTAATAATAGTTTCACCCTTCTTCACCTCATGGTTCTCAAACGCATTCACTAATGTTTCCAACTCAGTCTCATCTAACGTATTGAAAACGAAGTTGTCTGCTAGTGCATCTAATAAAAACTCAACATCATCATCACTCTTTTCGAATACGGGTGCAACGAAATTCCCAACCATATCTTGGGGTGCGGCATAGATGTTATCGAAACGTTGGGCGTGGACGGAGGTTGACCCACCCTTGGTTAATCCCTTACCCTTAAGTTCAACCTTAACGCCGGGTTCGTAATCTGAGGTTTCTTTCACGGACATATCCTCCACCTCATCCTTTGTACCACGCCTCTTCTCAGCCTCACGCTTTGCCTTGGCATGTTGGGCAATTTTCTTATCTCGGTCGGTAGCTGTTGATTAAATGGGGGGGTAGAGTGTTTAGAGTTAGTTGAAATTGCAATAAAAGTATATCCCGCAACCCCGTATAACTTCCCCTTCCAATCTTAAATAATCCAACCCCACAATCATAAAACAACACACACATGACCAACTTTAAAAACTTACATTTGCCCTTCATACTCCTACTACTTTTACTCTTATGTTTCCTATCCCTATCCCTATCCTTATTCTTTTCCCGTTCCTCACGTGGAATTGGTATCTTATTCCCATCCTCATCAACCTTATATTTAATAGATTTACGTGATGATTTACGATCTGAACGATCTTTGGACTTTGATTCTGATTTACGTCTTTCACTACGTTCTTCTGATCCTACTGATCGTGAGGAATCGATGGAACGGGATGACTTTTTCTTTTCACGACGTTCTGAATCGTCACCTCTGTTTTTTTGTTATTTATTAATTGTTTGTTGGTATTGTTGTTTGGTTGGTTGTGGTTGCGGAAGGGAAAAGTTTTGATTAGAGAAATGAACATATGATGTGCACAAAATTATTAAAACACTGCAAATCGCGACAAGCCCACTTTACATACACCCCCCGAACAACCAATCTAACCACAACAATGTACCTCTATTTGCTACATCATCTACCCCCATGCCTCAATAAATAATTAGCTATTATTGCCGCCCCCAGACATGAGATGTGCCACAAAATCCAAGTTTTTACTGCAATGGCCAAGCCCTCTATATCTCCACGCCACATAACTCGACCGCGTAACTCTATACATTAAAAACTACTCATATGCCACCATCACCGATATAATATATCAATTAATATAGATAAACTTACCGATCACCACGTGGATCCTTCTCCTGTGCCTCAAAGCTAACACCACCTTTGCGATCTCGCTTCTCAGAATCATCTAACTTACTGCCATCCTTCTTACCAATACCTTTAATCTTTTTAAACATGATATTATATAGTTTGTTTATTTAATAATGATTGGATGGAATGGTGTTTAATAGGTTCGATACATACACAGGCCTATTGTCTGTGTTGTTGCGGATTTACCTTCTAATTGTCCGTCTATTTTTGTGAGGGTTTATATTCTTCCAACCAAATGATAGATAATCAAAACAACCTAAACCATAAACTGCAATATCTAATAACTTCTCAAGACTTATTGTCTTCTACAACAAGCCGATAATATCTATGCAATGTTGTCCTTGTCATCAAACCTGAGTAGTGGTGGCTGATCTTTATTTTAAGATTTGGTATCCTACGACAACAACAATCTCATTGAGAAGAAGGCATGGCATGATTTCTCTTTTCTGCAATCTGGTGTTTGAGATGCGTATCCAAAGAGGAGTACGATAATAGACTACACTCTACTAAATATTACACTCTTATCTACTCATATCTTCTTCTATCTCTATCTCACACTCTCTCCACTCTCTATTAGCTGCTAATGGGACATTGTCGAACGAAGACCACATCACTCTCGGTAGGAAATGAACTAACAAAGTCACTCTCCAAACAATCTTCTGGACACTTCAGTCGATCGATATGCTCACCCCCATCACCGCCTGTGTGCTTTTGACTGCAAGCCAAGTAGTGCCCGTTAGGACCAAGTAGTCCATCGGGTATTGGCTGCATCGGACCATCGACACAAGTCATTTCAGGATGAGGCACGAGACTAAAGGGTAGCATACACATCGGGCAGGCATGACAATACCTCATCGTCGTTGACATTGGCAAACTTCCAATATCCTCAGCTTGCTTCACTTGCTCAATCAATTCATCTTTAGGACCCAATGCATGTCCTAACAATACTTGTGCAACCATTTCGGTAATGTTCGAACATACCACCATGGACTGAGTAGGATCAACATCATTCTGCATATCACATGAATGATGAAAGTGCTGACTCCGTCCAACCTTCTCCTCACCCTCTTGACTATACATACGATGTTCTTTACTAATAC
>Ga0214478_101243_pt1 | contig 13270 bp, 13 predicted proteins | sample M1_20Mar14CPVII9_2_FD_178001 | JGI IMG/M metagenome (GOLD analysis project Ga0214478, IMG submission 178001) | Marine eukaryotic communities from Monterey Bay, California, United States - M1_20Mar14CPVII9sort6BwellD7 | ecosystem: Environmental > Aquatic > Marine > Unclassified | place: USA...
GACATTGAACATCATGATGGACGATTTTAAAATTAAAATTACTCTATGAATTCTTTGTCATCCGTGACACCACCCGCATATTATTGATCGCAAGAAGACGTAGATATTGATAGTGCTATTGGTGTTATGGATTGAGCGTTGGATAAGATTTTGCATTTTCTACGTGGCTTACGCGTGGAATGTTTTTCTACGTAAAAATGACGATTTCACGAGATCGCCGAGGCGTAAACTTGTCGAAAAAGTTGACGAGCTTTATGAGTTAGTAAAGCATCTCCTACATGGGAAGTATCATGGCAAATCAAAGTCTGGAAAGAGTGAGAGCAAATCTGGAAAGAGTGAAGGTAAGATTGTCTTCGTTGATGTAATGATTCTTCGTCGTATCCCCACATGTACTTTACCCATATCCCACACCTCTTAGAATCAACAACTACAGCTGCAACAACTACAGCTGCTACAACTACAGCATCAGCAACCACCTCTGCGGCAACAACTCAGGCAACTACCCAAGCAACTACACAAGCACCGGGAACCACACTAGCACCAGGTACTTGTTCTTTCGATGGTGACACTATTGGGCCTTTCAGGGATGGTACGGTTCCCCAGTATGTCGGAGTCGGGACATGTTGTGAAGACAGTGATTGCTTTAATAGTAAGTTTTTTATGTGCTGCAATCTAAATCAGCTTTTCTTCGATTTATACTTCCTCATTACTATTACTCATTTTGCCCAAACTCTAATATCTAAATCCAGATGACCGCGGTTTATATTGTGGAGATGAATACGTATATGAAGGAAAGTCGTATGGCAAACAGTGTTATTGCAGTAATTATAGTGCTGTCAGAACGGTACAACCCGGTGATTGCTGCGGTGGTGATATCAATTGTGCATCCGGAAATTGTGACTATGACTACACCTGCTGCCCTAATTATAATGGGAATGGAATGGGAGACGAAGGAGAATGCTGTACTGTTGATGACGATTGTGCATCAGGTCTTGATTGCGTCACAAATCCCGTACAAGATCGTACTTTTTGTGCCGATACCTCTGACCCGGAAGGAATCTAGACTTGACTGATTGAAAAGACTTTTGCATTGAAGTAGCGTCTAGAGTAGGGGAAGGAAGGAAAACATGTTCAGTTGTGTTTGATGTAAGTGTAAGTTTTATGTAGAATGATGTTTAGAGAAGAATGTTGAGTAATAAACAAGTTAGTCATAGATAAAGTAATGAAGTATAATATCAGACAGAGTAATGTTGTTATCAATGTTAAAGACTGTTGAATTTACTCTCTCGTCTTCTCATCTACTTTGCACCCATTGCAGTTGAGAACATTGCCCATGTCAATCCCTCTTCACCATTAGCCAATGATTTCATTTCTACACTCATACGATGTCTTGTTAACTTTTCTTTCTCTCCAACGAGTATATCAAACAAAGTCTCTACAGCACTATCATCTTCAATACTAGCCGCAGTCTTTGCTAAGAATGGTCCGCCCAATGGTGGAATGAATTCCATATTAATAACACGTTCAACAAATTCTTCTTTGGTAACGACTGGTTTATCTATAAAGATATCTGTACTCCATTTTGTTGTATGTTTCTTATCCTGTGCTTCGAATTCACGTTTGTCATAACAGGGTATCCACTTTGGTCGAGCTGATGATTGATCTGCCATACGATATCCACCACCTGGTTCGCGATATTCACAGTCTGTTACAGTTCAGTGGAAGAGAGGATATGTGTAAGAAGAAGATTATGATTGATAATTTTTGTCCTATACACAAGATATGAGATGTCTTACCTGAACATGCAGAGTAACAACACATACCAGCCGATGCATCAAGCACTGTCGTTTGTAAAATAGAAGGAGAACGAGGCAATACAGAAACTTGGTTAGCAAACAAATCGATTTGCAAAATAAGTGCACAAGATATGCACAAAAAGAATATAAAGACACATCATACCCACTCACTTATATACTTCTCAGCCAATCGTCCAAATATCTTTACAGCCTCTTTAGGATCTGTTTCAATAGTACTACTAGATGATTCTGTTGTGGTACTGGCCTCCTTCTCAACTACCTCAGAATAAAGTACATTTGTTCTTCTTCTCGAATTTTGAAATGACAAAGAAGGAGGTGTGAATCCGTAAATACTAAATGGTAGAAGCAATAATAGTATGGTTGTTGCAATATTATTCATCATGATTACAGATAGAGAAGACGAGTAGTAGCACAGTTATGATACTATCACCTGTCATAGGCAATGACGCATCGCAAATCGCAGTAGACAAAAATAAAAAGGATACCGATATGTTTCTCAGTTCTCATCATTTACATCGATTCAGGAGTGAGAGCTATCAAAGAAGAGATGACAACCATGGCTAGTACTGCACCTCCACAATCAACCAATAGCGACCCTGCACCATCTACTAACGGGTCTACTGCATCTGGAAGTAACAGAGGTCAAAAGAAGAGCAACAGACGGGGCGGCAGAGGTCGAGGGAGAGGCACACAAAATAGACAATTCAATACTGATGATGGTCAACCACAACCTAATGGCAATGGTATGACATCTACATCTACACAAGATAACGCTACCAAAAGACGTCCAAGAAGAAGAGGAAATCGTGGTAGCGGAAGAGGTGGCGGCGGTCGTGGAGGAAATACAGCAGCCGTAGACCCTACGTCTATACTACACAAAAATGCTGATGAGAGCACGACAAACAAACAATCAGCCTCCACAACAACACAAACAGCAGAAGACGTATCATCACCACAATCTCCCCGAACAGAGCAGGCAATGCAGTTTATTGCAGATAGTATAGCTGGTGCTAATATTGTTGATGACAATAATACTTCAGCTGATAATGGTATAAATGCACAACAAACACAAAATCAGCATACAAAAAATAAAAATGAAACCAATAATATCAGCAACAACCAACAACAGCAGCAACAGAAGAAGAAGAAATCAAAACGTAATAAGAACAATAATCGATCAAAGAATAATCCAAAGTCATATCCATGGAGAAAGTACCTACCCGATGGTTGTGATGATCCTATATCATTGGAACCATTGAATAAACTCAAATATCCACCATTTGCATTAGTAGTTGAACCACCATATGTACCGATATTACCTGGTATGTGGCCTCCTGAATTGGCAAAGGAGAAGAAATCAAATATTGCTGCAGAGAAGAAGAAGGGTGCTGCAGCTCAGAAGACTAATGCAAATGCTCAACAGTCTACTAATGATAATGCAGTGATTGAACAGATTAAAGGAGTATCAAATGATAATAATGATAAGGAGAGAGAATTAGAGATATTAAAGCAACAATGGGGCGAACAGGCCGTTGTTAACACAACTGCTGATTCAAATACCAAATCTTCTTCAGAGATTGAGTCATTATCATCAACTAGTATCGAAGGTCGACATGTCAATCTCTTCGATGGTCAAGTCCTAGCATACTATTTAGTTTCAACACTACAATTTATAGATCCAAACAATCGTCGAGATCTCACACGAGCTGAACTACAGGCATTAGATACATATCTATCAACGTATGATTTAGGTAATGCCGGTGTAACGGATGCATATGACGATAAAGGCGTGACTTTAAGTACCGCCGGAAGTGCAGCCCAAAGCTCTGCGGGCAGATTACAGATATTACAAGAGGAGGCAAGATCCATATTGAATTCATTACATAATGGTGGTGGTAGGGGTAATGGTGATGGTTGGGGTAGAGATAGACAAAATCATCAACAACGACCAACGCCTGGTTCAAGACGACAGCGAGAGAGGGATAGAGATGTACGACGTGTTCAGTCTACGAATAGTTTGAGAGATGATAGACACCAACAGCAGCAGCAGCAAGGAGACACTGCAGCGAATAACTTTGCAAGAATGTATGCAGCACAGCAAGGCGGATCACAACCCTTGTTTGATCATCAACAACAACCAGGGCATGCTCATGATACGGGTATATACGAAGGTGAAGGAGGAGGTGGATTATTAATCATTGATGACGATATAAATCCTGGCTTGAGAAGTGGTTTCCCTGTAGTGGGTTCTGACGTTGACAATAACACTTCAGGGTTATACTCGGCACAGCACATTGCTGAACATCATTCTCATGCGGCTCAATCTCAACAATCAAACTTTCCTTCCCTGGCAGCAACAACAAACTCACAAGATAATGTCAATGGCCAGGGTAATAACTCAACTTCTAAACCACCACCACAAGGTCGTCCTTCTAAAAGCCTAAACAAGATATCCAAGTTAGTCAAGAAGACAGACCCCAAAGTAGTTGAACGTCAACGTAAGGCACGTGAGGAAGCACAACGTCGTGCGGAAAGGTCGCAACTCAATTATTTCAACCCTGATAGTATGGTTGGTACAAATAGTAATACTACATTGGGAGGTACCACCGGTGGTGCACTGCTAGCAGCTCCGACATTATCAAATCAACCACCCTCAGAAGCAGTCCTCGAGCGCAATCGCAACCTTGCACAGGCATTAGGAGTAGCACCATCAACGGTACGGAATGAGATATCATTAACAGGTTGGTCAAGACCAGTAGTATCACATACCTCAGATGAGTTTAGTAAAGAGCTCAATGCTGCACAGTATCCCGATGCTCTACTCAAGGAGGCACAGGAACGCATGTCGGAATTACTCAAACTTGAAAAGAATTGGAAGAAATTCCTAAGCAATGATAGAGAGGCATCATGTTCCCTAAAGCCAATGGCACGACCATTACGAAAGTTTGTACACGAGTATAGTGACTTCTGGAAGCTACATACCGAAAGCTATGACCCTGAGGGAAGACGCTATGTCTACTGCAAGAAGCTCGAGGAAACTTCTGCTCCATATCCAATGCTCTCCGAAGCTGCTCGTAAATGGCGACCTACGGCAGGGCCAGTTGTTGAAGAAGTTGATATCAATAGTCTGCCAACAGGACCATCGGCTGCTAATGCTGATAAATGGCATACAGAAGAACGAGTTCCTCTGAAATTAGCACCACGGTCAATACCTTCAGGTGCACCTCAACCTGAGATGCCAGAGTCGAGCATGGGAGGCATGACAAGATCTACTTCTACACCACTTTTATCCATGACAGGTGAAGTTCCACCGCCACCAAGGTTCTCTAATCTAGGTGAGAATGAGCGTCCACGGTTAACACTAGCTCCTCGGTCTATACCTACCTGGAATGAACTTGAGCAGCGAGATATTTCTCAAGAACAATGGAATGAAATGACAGCAGAAGAGCAAGAAGCCATCTTGACCGAGATTGAAGAAGAGAAAGCAAAGCAACAAGCTCAAATACAACGTGAGAAGGAGAAGGAACAGGCGAGGTTACAACGACAGGAGAACAAAGCCAAGAAGAAGCGTCAAGAGGAGGCAAAGAAGAAGTCTTTGTTAGAAGATGCCTTTGCAAGTAGCAGTGACGACGATTCCGATGGAAGTGATTGGTTCGAAGGAGAGCTGGAAGAGTTTGATGATGACGAGGGCATGTAGTAGCCGAAGGACTAAGTTATCTAGACATAGATCACACCCTATTAACCTTTACTTTCACTTTATTTCTACTAAAAGTTGATGAGTGACACTGCCTTCATATCATCATCTAACTTCATCCCCTCTGATACGAACATTACTAATTTGCTGGTTTGCTCACAAGCTGTTCTATATCCGACCTGCCGCTATCACCACCACCATCATCATCTTCTTCTTCATCAGATATGTCCATAAGAGCCATTTTCATTGATTTTTCAGTTGTCAAAGGTCTATTGGCACCAGCACTTCCACCAACCATTGTAGTCTGACGCTTATATGCCATTGTACTGAAACGGTTGATATCGTTTCCAACCGTTTCCAAACGTCCTCCCAAAGTATAATCCCTCCTATCCCCCTTTGCCTTAGTTACAAACAGCGCAAGAAAACCTCCGCCAAAGTAGCACCAATGTGCGAAGAGCATTGAAAGGATTGCTACCCCGCCAGTCCAATGGTACTCATGTACAATTTCGAGGACGCTGAATGCCGTCCATTCCCACCACATCTCGAGTATAGTTTCCAACACAATATAAAGAAGCTTGTAGTTATATTTTAATAGCACTATCCAATGTTGTGCCACGAGAGGCAGTGTACTGCCAATGGTATAACGATTAATCGGCAACACGTGGGTTACTGACAAACAGGAGGAAGCGGTGAGTTCAAGTTCTTAATGAGTGTCAAAAAGAGTAGATAAGCGACCATCTTACCAAGCAACGCAATATACAACATTGAAGACGAGTGATGAACAATGGTACCCATTCCGATGATGAAATCAACAACTCTCTCCCTCAAGGAATGACTCTTTTCATGCAGTGCCATGTAGTACAGCATGATGACCTCGGGAAACCCCAACTTGAAACAAGTGACGACAGTGATTGGAATAGCAAGATAGTTATGGGTCGATGCAAGGCCGAGACTTGTTGCAGCCAAGAGGGGGAAGACACTATGCGTGTGATGGGAAGTAATGTGAGTGATAAGTCATTGGGTATCCTCCTACCAAACAAGGCATACATGAACAACTAGCCTTACAATTGGGCAACCTTCCACTTATTCTCCTTGTTCTTATCCCATTCACCCTTTAACATGATCATCCAGACTAGGTATTCCAGCCCAAGACCCCCAAGGAGCATTGTAAAATACATAATGAAAGCAACATAGACCTGGAACTGATAATCATTGAACATATCTGTTGGATGGGTGTCTGCTAAATTCAATTTCTTGGGAGCCTTGAGCTTAGTTTGGACCCGATCTTCATATTGACACCCTTGTACAAGTGTTTCATTAAACCCTAACGCATACCCCTTTTCCTTGATCAAATCTTGCTCGTATTGAGAGAAAAAGTCTGTAAGCTGTTGGTTATAACTCTTTTGGCACTTGATTACCCCATCGATATCCTTTTGAGGTATGAAACTTAAATGCGGACAATGTTTCGGATTTGTTGCAGCGAAGATAGAGTGGATCACTCGACATCCTTTGGTTTTACCATCCAAGTAAGAGTCTTCACCAATTGCTGGAAGGCTGTCATACTTTGATTGACATGTACTCATCGTGAGATTATTCAATTCATATATCTTTTGGCAGTTGTCCTTCATGATACCACAGATGCTATCACGGACCTCATCAGTGTCTTGATCATGTAATAATGTGTAGAGACAATAGAGAAACATTTAGATCATGGCATATATGGGAAACAAGGGATAAAGTATCAAGGTATCAGCAGATATAAACTTACTCAGATCAACATTAAATAGGGTTTCCATCCGCTGTTTTGGAGAGAACAAGTTGATCTTCTTTACTTTGAATGGAGCCACTTCCCAATGAAGTGTATACGCCAAAAACGTTTCCAAACATTTTCTGCCAGGTGGATGGAACTTGCTGTCCACTTGATACCTATTTGTTCCCGTAAATATAGCTGAACATGAGTCATGTGTTGCCAATATCATTTCCATTTCCACATCATTGGTGGTGTCATACATGTTGAATAGATGAGATGTTGTGAAATCCACATACTCCTTTATATCACCAGGTCCCACCCATGTCCCTGTTTCCGTCAACTGAAGGTCGTTGAATCATCTAAATAGTATATCCCACCATAATATGTTAGTATGAATGTAAAGTATAGTATGCATAGAAGTGAAAACGAACCATTGGTAAACTATATTGGCACATCAAACGCAAGAGGCACTCACCCATAAATTCAGAATACCTTTCAGTGTCATAGACATCAAATTTGGACTTCTGTAACTCCGACAGACACATCTGTTGCCTTGTATACTGAGAGTACACATTACGATTGTTGTACATTCCATACTCCACCGTAACATAAGAGAGTGAATGGATAATGATCAAAGTGAGGGCAATTGCTAATCCTATACTCCATAGATTAGTATCATCGACAGTGGCATTTGCTTTGAGGATCCTGGCTCCCATAGTACGACGATTATTAGATGCCATGATTGTTATTTGTTTGTTATATCTCCAATGTACAGATAAAGTATTGTATTGCAATATAGAGAGTAGCTCGAGTGATATATTAATTGATATCTACTATTGATTGTTGATTGTGTAAATTATTATGATGTCTGATGTTAGTTGTTATAACAACAGGAGATATGGATTATCGTTCGTACAACTGCTGTATTGCAATTGCAATACTAATAGCCATCATAAAGGCTTATAATATGTGGTGATGTATGTATGTGATGTGTTGTTCATGAGTGGGGAGCATATTGATGGTTTCTCTAGTTTCTCTACCAATTACCACTCATGGTAGAGAAACTAGAGAAAGGTCAAGTGACTTATTGCCAAAATATATAACATTAATATGATTAGATTTACATGTTTGCTGCTCTAGTATACTAATTACTGTTAGATTTTCCCTTGCTGTTACCATAATATACTCCTGCATAGGTATCACTTATAGACATATATCATATCATAGGTAGGTAGTCTACAAAAGTTAGCCTTTCGACTTTGTGTTAGTTAGTTGCCAGTTGTTTTTTTGAGCGAAGAAACGGAAAATCAGAGCCACAAGAACCCCCCGCCCGTCAGCCTTGCCATCCTTGATATCAACATGATGAGAAAGGTTGAATACTAGTTTATTTTAGAATGCACATTTTATATTAATTGTATCTATATTATTGCCGATGTGTACTTATTGCCTTCTCCGACTCATTGCCTTCTTCGAAGATACTCTGTGTAGCTTCATCTCTTCTATTGGTCAGTATCAATTTGCTGGTTTGCTCACAAGCTGACTGCAAACCATGGCCATTGTAACGAATTGAAACCTCTCGTCTGATGACAAGCACAATTAATTGTCAAGATATGCTATTCTGAGCATTTGGTATCCTCAATGGCACCGTACCTTCCTCTCGATCCAAAATTACAATTCAAACGTCCTCTTGATGAGTAGTAGGCAACATCAGAGGTGTATAGGATCCTATCATGTGGAGTACTCAGCAGAGATTCAGACTAACGAAGGTGAACGACCTCTCTTATTCTTCATCTCAACCTCAAGCTTCCGATCATGTTCCGCTCTACCCATCATCAAGAAAAAGTATGCACATATGCACCAAAAGAATGTTGATAACGTAAACATATTCCTCGCAAGTACACCAGCCTTTTCTTGATTGGTTGATACTGAATTCTCATCGAATAGTCGTCTTGTGAGGAAACCAACCAATGGTGCTCCAAATACTGAACTCGAAGTCTTCTCAAGCAGTACCCATGCGGCAACTATCTGAGCTCGCTCAGATTTGTTCCGAGCCAACTCTGCACACAGTGGTCTACAGGCAGCCGCTGGAAGATGCGCGTTGTCAAATTTATGATGATGAAAGAGAGGAGATAGTAACTTATGTTAGTACATGTGGTTCAAAGACAGTCAAATAATGGCTAATAAAGGCCAAATGAAGTATCCAAATCGCCGAGTCTTCATATCGAACACACGAAATCATATGATACAAAGATACTAACGCGGACTTTCCTGGACACCATCCACCAGTCAAATGAAATAGACCATAACATATGATACATATACTGTAAGTCTCTGCAAAGAGAAATAGACCATAAAAGATAATACCCGACAAAACACTAAAAATTGCAACACCCACTCTTCCATAAGAATGTTGTGCAAAGTAATCACCCAATATACCCCCAAGTAAAGCCCCAATTGTACCCATGATCCCTCCAACTATCTGAAATGATATGATTTGTTCTTTTGTAAAGTCTTTCCACTCCAGCAGTAATAGTAGAAATGACATCATATCCCTGTGCATAAGATGTGAGCATATGATATTACAATGATAATGCAAGAGCATATGATATGTTCAAAAACTCTCTCACCAAGGTATTGCCCCAAACAGTCCCTGTGCAACTAAATAAACAAATGCCGGTATCTGAGAGATTCTTTTGAATACATCCAATAGACTCAATTCTTCTTCTTTTTCATCACCACCTTCTTTTATCTTCTTATGATTCATTTTGAGGAATTGTTTAGCAGCACCAGCCATTAGAAGAGAGGTCGACCCAACAATGATATAGGGATGTCTCCAGTCGTCGAAATAAACCACTGCCGATGTTGCAAGTGTCGCTGCTATCTTCTCACATAATCCCATCAATCCAAAAGCAGTTCCTCTCATTGAAGTTGGAACAAAGTCGATTAACATCATTTGGGATAATGGCAAGATGGATGCTAATGAACCTCCATTAATACTACGAAAAACCGCTTGTGACACTACACTTGTAGAGTGTGCAATTGCTAGAGTTGCTAATCCCCATAATAAGCATGCCGAGCATAAAATATTGTGTGCATGTCTTCATTTGCCAATCGGGATATGATAATGTATAGAAGGTATCAGTATCAGATGATCAGTATGAAAGTGCACAAGATACACATACTATACTTAATGCATACCATAGAAATACATCAGCAACATACCTTACAGTGTAGTGATGTATAAGATATCCCCATAATGGAAGACAAAGTGCATAAGATAGGTTGGTAAACAATGAGAAGTAACCTAATGTATCGACATGCAAACCAAGAGTCTTCTCTAACATTGGAAAGCTAGCTCCTAATAATGCCTTATCGCCACTATCAAGAGCAGCTATTACTACCAATACAGTAACAGGAAGAGTACATAATACTTTGCTTTGATCCAACCATGATAATTTTGTTGACATTATTAGATTTGCTGATAGTTGCAACAATCGTCTTAAAAGAAAGCTCTCCGGCCTACCTCTGCACCCACTTTTTATTACTGTCTATTATCAAATCATTTGAGTATCACCGACTTGGTCATTGATCGCATCCCAACCACACCTTGGAGTTTGTGACATAAAGAAGGATACCTTTGGTATTACCTAACCACTAACCCCACAAAAAAATTATGAGAGTTGGGTTCGAAGTTGCAAACATATTAACGCCTATACATCATTAGATCCTCCTTCTTATCACATTAAATATATCTGCAAAACAATATTAGTTTATCATCTGAAGCTGTGCGGTTCACTAGTTTACTTTCAAAATACAACAACATTTATCATTACTTACCCTTTCACACAAATTATCTATCTAATACCATGAGCAATCCAGCAATGCCATACTCATCAAGTACACCAATGTTATCACCACTAGAATTGCAAAAGTTCGAGGCACCATTAATTGCATTGGCAAATTTATGTGGAGGAGATTTACGCAAGTTATTCTATGCCTTTTTTCATTTCCTAAATCGTCGTACAGACTTTTATTGTATCATGTCAGATGATAATGGTGGTGGTGGTAGTAGAATGGGCTTTAAGCAAGGTCAGGCTGAACAGATATTATTGGCATCGTTTCGTCAGTTTCCATTAAGAAAGGTAGGTCCAAAGCCCAGTGCTAGTTCTAGTAAGAGTAGTGTGAAATCTGCTGATAGTGCAGCACCTTCAAATGTTACAAAGCAATCTCCAGAGACAAAAGATGTACCCAAAAAGGAAGCTGAGAAGAAGAAGACGGAGGAACCAACATCTAAACCACCCGTCAAGGATAACAGTGATAAGAAAGAAAGTAAAGCAGAAGAAGAGAAATCATCAGCAGTAGCATCTAAATCAAAAGATAGTAAACAAAAGAATGATACAATTCGCTACACTGACGAGGGGAAACAAATACCGATTGGCAATGGAGGATCTACATCACGTTATGTATGGACACAAACTCTCGAGGAAGTTACAGTACATATTCCTCTTCCAAAGGGTATACGTGCCAAGGATTTAAAGGTTAAACTTGATGCCAATTCACTCTCTATATGTCAAAAGGATGATACTAAACAGCCCATCATGCCTTCAATTGAGGGAATGTGGTATGCAAAGATTCGTACATCTGAATCAACATGGACACTTGAATCTAGCAGTAGTAGCAAATCTTCATCATCAGAAAAGATCACAACATTGCAACTTATCCTCGATAAAGTACAAAAAACATACTGGTCGTGTGTACTCTCTGGTGATACTCCTCATATAGACACAACGATGGTGGACAGCACACGGCATATTAGTACATATGATGAACAAACACAGGCGGAGATACGACGCATTATGCATGATCAGAGACAAGAACGTCTTGGGCTGCCGATAAATGATCTCCCTCCAATACCGACTAGTAGTGATATTGAAAAAGTATCAGATTCATTGCCAAATGGAGTAGAATATATTGATTCAGAGACATTAGATAAAGCGTCAATCGGTGAAAAGTAATTTCATTGTCAGGTAGATAAGTAGATGAACAGCAGACTGAAGATTTAGACACATTTTTGTTAAAGTGATAGACTTTGTTAACACAAGCACTATACATGTTTTCCACTACTAACTTCTAACAAATACATGATCTTTATTCACCCTGTCCCGAACGTATGACATACCATATGCTGTGCATCAGTATCATAATACGTATTCCCCGACATAATATAATGATTCATATCTTATGTTCCTCAGACAGAGATATAGTTATTTACTGAAATTCACCCTGATCATCTCCATCAAAACCACTATCATCTTGTTGTTGCTGTTTCAATGGTGGTCCCTGTCTAGGTGATCCATATGCCTCCTCCATGGGTGTATCAGTATTATAAAATCGTGCACTATTCATTGCCATTTCTGTAATTTGCTCATCAGTCAAATCATTTCCTGGATTTTTAAACTCAATTGGATCTCCACCTGCTGGTGGTGGTCCATCCATACCACCGCTATCACCACCACCAAGTGAGTTTAGGAAATCATCATTATCCCAATCCCCACCACCACCAGGAGTTGACATACTCAAACATGTTGACATTAGTTTTCTATTAATTGCAAAAGATTTAGAAGTTGAAGGATACGATGGAGAGAAGGCCGCAACTCGGCTGCTGCTATTAATAATACCATCATTGTATACACTGCATATACTAACTAATACTGCTAAACCACGCATCGTTATTCCCGGTTTGATATAATGATATAATAATCTACAAAGTACTGATAGAGAGGAACTGCGACTGCATGGTGCACCTAATTTTATGAGAGTGTATTTGGTATCCTCTAAACAGCATCGATCGATCTGGTGTGACGAGTTTTAAAACTCGATGAGTGTTAAAACTCGACACGGGGAATCTTAATTCTAAGCCGATTGTTAACACTCGATAGGGGCGTGTGTGACGAGTTCTAACACTACCCAATTCTTAACACTAGAATTAAGAATCCATCATGGCAATTC
>Ga0214478_101245_pt1 | contig 13249 bp, 13 predicted proteins | sample M1_20Mar14CPVII9_2_FD_178001 | JGI IMG/M metagenome (GOLD analysis project Ga0214478, IMG submission 178001) | Marine eukaryotic communities from Monterey Bay, California, United States - M1_20Mar14CPVII9sort6BwellD7 | ecosystem: Environmental > Aquatic > Marine > Unclassified | place: USA...
ATAATAGAAATAGAAAAAATAAATCAACAACAAACTACTCTATCACAATCTAACATCATTGCTAAGTAACAACACATTATATACACATTCGCTAACACAACAACAAAAGAAATCTACTGATCAACACTCCATTAATTGCAATATAACCAAGACACATCGACATTCGACATTATACAATTATTACAACAATAACAACTGACAACTATACTACTTTACACATCACACCATGACCATGTACTACTACATTACTGCTCTTCCCCTACTATTACCTGCTCTAATCAATGCCCACTATCTCCGCACATATGATAAAGTGGATGATCTGGGTGTTGCTGATGATACTAGCACAACATTGTCACTCATCAAGGTATCTAATGTACCCGAACCAAATCCTGACATCTTTGAACCAGCTGCGGATCTTGATACCTTCCGTAATGTTGATCCATCTAGATTCGAGTGGGTAAATCCCGATGAGATTGAAGCTGGAGGTACTACATGTGGTTTCTTAAAGACTCCATTTGGATGGCCTGCTGGTTCTGAGACGGGTTACAAAGAAACTGATGATCAGACTGATTATCCATTGGCTAAAGTTTGTAAGTTGTAGTTGTAGTTGTGTGACATATATGTTTATGTGTTTATAACATGTGTTTGAAACATAAACTCACAATCATATGTCCTTTTCTACTTTCAATATATTCAGATGTATGTGTATGGTTCGCTGATCAGCAGCCAGCCCCTCGTGGGAATATTGCTACTCACTGCGGAGGACCAGAATCACTCTCGGCATGTGGCATAAATACTATGGGTGGAGCTCCCCACCACTTTGGTTACAATGTAATCGGTATTGATCAGCGTGGAATGGGGCGTTCTTCTCCTACTTTTGCTATCAAAGAGTGTACATATGCACATTATGAAGAAGAAGCTGGTAGTGATGGTGACTTTGATGCTGATGACGAGGAGAGTATCCGAACATATGCTCGTCTTGCCAAGGCACGTAACCTGGGCTGTTGGAATCATCCAAGTTTCAAGGTACCCGTTGATGAAGATGATGATGCCTCCAAGATATATCACTTTCTCGAGTATTCTGGCACACGTCAACTGGCAGAAGATATCGAGCGTGTCCGTATCCTCTTTGGTGACCAGAAGCTCTCGGTACATGGTGGTTCATATGGTACGGCAGTGTTTGGGACATATACCACCATCTTCCCTGATAATGTCAATCTCATGGTACTTGATGGTAGTGTAATACCAAACTATGATATTGCTCAGGCTAGTGAGGATTATGCAAGGTCTGCCAATCAAAGGATTGACTACTTCATTGCTTCGTGTGAGTTTGGGAGTGAGTGTGGTGTCAAGAATATGCGTGCTTGTGTTAGCAATCTGAACAATGTCCTTGAGGATAATAAAGATTACTTTCATAACAGGTATCAGGATGAGTTTGATAATATCATCCCCATATACAAACTCATGCTAATAATCATCCAAAAACTATTTGGGCATTACGAGTTGGCACCTGGTATTTGCAGTGCCGCTCAAGAGAATGACACAGAGAATCTAAAAGAGTTGTTGGATACGTTACTTCAAAGTCCAGCTACTGAGTTGAAGTTGAAAAGTACATTCATTCAAGACACGCCGGAGGTGGATAGTGAATCCAAGCCTACAACGTACGAAAACCCAGACTGGCCATGTCCAGGTTATCCAGAGCTAAGCTCAGGAGTTACAAGTCTTGTGAACGGCCGAGATTATTCCTTTGGAGCGTATGATGAGGACTTGTTTGTGAGGTGAGCTTTTGGGCTATGCAGTGTTCAAGTTTCTTGTTTTTGAATGTGCTAAGCTTGTGCTATTCTCTACTATTTAGGTTCATTCAAGATATGAATAAGAAGTACCCAGGTGCAGGAACACAAGGACCAACTAAGATTGCTGCACTTTGGTACAGCAATGGCTACTATCTGCCAACTACCGCCCCATGTAAGTGCTTACTTCACTGCTTTGTCTTGTACTTACGATTGCTAACATCGTTTCTCTAACCTTCTCAAACTTTAGTGTCTCCAATGGGAAATCCCAATCAAAAGGGTATCGTTGCTGGGCAGATTTATGACTATGCTACATCGTGAGTGTTTTCTCATCTTATTTGTGTGAATAGTCTTGTGTACTTAACAAATCTAATATACCAACCTCAACTATCTACTCAAACAGATACATCTGGACTCAGGTATGTGTATCATCTTCTATGTATGCTATGCAAATGACAAATCAAGAATCAAGGCTCATCATCACCCTTATTTTACACTTTACACTCACAGAGAATGCGAGAGAACTTTCCATCTGCGGACCTCTTGACCTCACGTTCGGTGAACCATGGCATGAGATCTAACTTAATGAACGGAAAGAGGGATAGGGATTCAGAAGATCCTGTCTGTAGTGGTTTGATTCATGACTACTTTAGGGATGGAGTAGTAGGTTTCGTCGATGGACATGTATGTGAGAGTGATCCTATTGGAGACAGTTGCACAATCAAGGATATTGTCAATGGTGGCCGAGGTGACGCATGTAACCCTCCTCCTGAGTCCTCAGGTTCCTCGTCAAGCTCAGATCTTCCTCCACCTCCCGTGTCTACTATGTAAATCTTTTAAACCTTCTCTATACCCTCAGCTCTTAATGCTGAGGGTTGGGTGTGTGGGTAAGTCCTGTATCATCGATTGATTGTGTAACCCAATCCATCTGGAGATAAAAAGTGATCCAGGTCGTTGATATGTCTTAAAGGGTTTTACTAAACTAAACATAACTTGATGGATGGAAGAACTGCTAATAAGGTATTACCCGAGCAGCTCTGTTCAGAGTTTGCTAAACTTTCAGAGACAGTACTTATCAGTCGTCATCTAGAGCCATTGATTATTTACGTCTGTCCCTGTCTGTCCGTCGCAAACCAGCATGTCATTTATTCCCTCAAATATAATAGTTGTCGAGATAGACCACAAAAACAATACTAGACTCCATCTACGGCCTCTAACCTGTGCTTTGCGAGCGCACTGCTAATATATTCCTGATATATCTCCGAATACTCTAACTACAAGAGTCGGCCGTGAAAAGAGCCGCCCATATCGATAGAAGAATAGATAGAAAGTCCAATCCCAAAATTACTCAAATTCTTTGCAAAACATTTAACAACCTACTACACAACAACCAAACGATATAACAATACAACGACGTAACACCAACAAACAACATGTCAATCTATGAAGAAATCGAATTTGAAGATTTAGATTATAATCCAAAAACACAGATATATACCTATCCATGTCCATGTGGTGATAAATTTACTATATCGTTAGAGGCATTATGGGATGGTGAGGATATAGCAACATGTCCTAGTTGTACGTTACGTATTGAAATTATTTATGATGAGGAAGATTTACCACCTTTGAGGGAGGATAGTGATAGTGATGAAGAGGAGGAGGGTGAGGGTGTAAAGAATGAGAAAGAGAAGGAGGAAGAGGAAAAGAAGGAGGATGTTGATGATGGCCTTGCTAATATCGCTAGGAAGAGTCTTACGGTCAAGTAGGATATCTCCGGCTTATTATGATAAGGAGATGAGTGAGGCTTTACTTTGAGGAGGAGCATTTATTGAATGTTTAGGGACGGCGGCGGGATAGGACACAGGAGAAGTAACCGCCCAGCCTCTGACATATGATATGTTCTTCTTTCAATTTGTGCACAAGATATGCACACATCAAGCTTAACAGTGTAACTTGCAGTTTGAGAGAGGTGTGGGTTAGGGCAATCGTTGCTGGTTGGAAAAGGGAGTGTAACTGTCCCTCCGGTGTGGATTTTTTTAGAAAGTGCGAGTCAACAAAATCAAGTGTGCGAGTCACCGCAAAAATCAAGCACACAAACACAGTCACAAGGTGAGCTCCGGGCAGCACGTCCTACCTTACTATCGATTTGATTGGCCTACTTGTATCTAGTCAAAACCTCGTCCCTCCCTTGCTAAGATTAAGCATCAACAATGAGTGACGCCTCACTAAGCAGTAGCAGTAGCAGCAGCAACAGTACGTCATCGCTTATAGAGGAAACCCAACAAAGAATATGGCAGATAGATAATAATCATAATGTGATCAACAAGATAACAAATAACAACAGCTCGGTTAAATGTTTAGAAGTATCCCAAGCAGTATATCAGCCAGATCCTGATATTCTTCAGTACTTTGCTGAACCTGATGGTAATAAACAATTAGCTTTGTTAGGAGAGTTGGTTGGAATAAACACTCACTTAAAGGAGTTAAGCCTAATCGGGGGCTCGTTTATTGATCCATTCTATGCTGGTTTATCTAATAATAAATCGATATCCCGTATTGACTTATTTTGGTTCGAGGATGGTCAAAAGATAAGATTACTTTATCCCCTCTTCAAAGGTAATCAAAACCTTACTGAATTAAATATTAAGTATTGTTTTTTGGGAAGAGAGGGATGTAGACTGCTTGCGTCGGCTATTGGTAAATATATTAGCCCGTTGACAAGCTTCTGTATTGATAGTAATGCTGACGAGGGTGATGGTCACGGTGATGAGGGTTTAGCACTTATCATCCAAGCCTTAAACTTGCGCCCCCAACTGCTTCAAGAACTTACTATTACCGGGGAGAATATTAGCTCATTGACACTCGCGGCCGCGGCATTAGAAGGTCTTGTTTGCCATGCTACTGAACTTCACACCCTTGATCTCCATGATGACTTTCTATATGATGAAGTATCCAGTAATAAGATGCCAGCTGTCTTGGCAGCTGCTATGAAGAGCAGCAATCTAGTATCGCTTAACCTCCAGGGAATAGATATTGGTGAAGAAGGAATAGATGTATTAGCAAATGCACTACCGAACAGTAATTTGCTGAAACTAGATCTAGGTGGTATCAACGGAGGTAGTGTTGAAAGACTTAAAGCGTTGCTAATTGCTCTTCCTCGTAGCAATCTAGAGACTCTTGACCTGAGCCAGATTGAAATTGGTACAAGTGGAGTGAAGGCTTTAGCATGTGTATTAAAAGCAGATCCATCCTTGGAGATTCTTGGGCTTAATTCTTGCGGTATAAGTGGTAAAGGAATCGTTATGCTTGCAGATGCGGCATTGGCAAGCAACTCCCACCTCAGGGGAATTGTTCTTTCAAGCAACGATGCCATAACATCTGAAGGATGGATGGCATTCTTAAGCACCCTATGTGATACATCGACCGTAAACAAGACTTATATCTCTAACCATACGCTTGAGGTGATACATCTCCATTCTTCACCTGAAGTCAGTGATGGTTTGGTACCACGAGATGTTGTTTCTGCCCTTGATTTGAACAGATGCGGTGATAAGGGACTTGTTGCTATTGAGAAGATCCTCAAGCACCACTGCCACTTTGATATCCAGCCCTCTCTTCAATGGATTTCAAGGTCCTTCCTCTCTTGGTCGGTTGGCTCGAAAGAGCGGTTCCGTTTGATGTGAATGGAACTGTCAAAATGAGAAAGCTAACAGTCATATACGAGTTTGTCCAATCTTTGCCAAAGCTATTCGTCTTAACTTATAGCCTCCAAGAGCTTAGTGCATTGCGTTATGAACAATCTAGGCGCAGGATGTATCAGATGCAAGCTGATCCAGACCTAGATTCACGAATTGCACAAGTTGAACAACGTTTGGCTATGCTCTGAGGGATGTGTCATGATGTGAAGGGATAGGGGATTTAGACGCTGGCGTTGCCAATAGTGCCAGTATATGTATAATAGTAGAGTTAACTAAAATTTTATAGTACGTCTTATGGGTCTCGAAAGACTATGAGAACTTCTTTACAACATACACAGCACCATCTCAATAAATATGAAAAGAAGCTCCGTGACTAAGATCGCACTCCAAACATTAAAGGGACTCCCACTCAACGTCCGAGGAGTTTCGCGCCTTAACATCAGGATTTTGCCTACTGCGGCGGGTATTCTTTGGTGTTGGGCGCCGCTGGGCGGCGCCGAAGGTTGGTATTACTAGCAGTTGCTGTACCTGAACAAACCAGTTGACACTTAGACGTACGGCATCGTCCAACGATCATCGCAAATCCGAACTCGCTGCCTCCTGGCTTATACGTGTATCTTCCAACTGCCGATCGTAACACTTTCCTTCACTTGTTACATGATTGATAATAATAGTTTAAATAGTTTACTTGACCCAAGTCGTAACCTGCAATCCAATAAACTATCATAATAACACTCTAATACCTTGGTGCTAGGAGTGAAGTGCTTTCACAGCAAATCATCCTATTGAGAAGATACTGCTTGACGTATCAAGCATCATTACCAACCATGGGAGCCATATCCTCCTCCCCATTAATCATTGACCTCTCTTCCTTGTCTCGTCTAGTTACCCTTGGTTGCAATTCACGGTGTAGTATGCGCAATGCTATGTCAGACATCGTCGTACACACTACTTGCAGGGTTACTAGAGTTCAACCAAGAAGGGAAATCTAATCATCAGTGATTCAAAAAACATAACTATCCCCCTACCGTATGAACATTAAAAGTTCGGTAGGTTAAATTGATTGTCCTTGGTAAATAATCCTCAAATAAAATACATCGTTATCTGATTTCCCCATCGTAATAGGAATGATTATTTATAATTTTATAACATTTAAGACCTGGTAGGATTAACCGGTGTCCCCTTGCAACTGGGATATCCCACGCCTTAATAAATTATACCTTATTTTTGTTGTTGTAAATTCGAGATGAAATAAATAATATTCCTTTATTAATCACCTGGTGAGGGTTTCGACATGGCGTGATGCAGCAGAATGCTATGGCTGCATCGATTATACCATTTACATAATCATAATGCCGGTGACTCACTTCCTAATTCTTCTATCGGTGATTAATATCTGGAGGAGTTAATAATAAAGATTTCTTCCTGCATGACTATAATTATCTTTATTATTAGATATTATTATTCCATCCAATCTACTAGGTAACAACTACTGCAATTTGAGTGGTGTGCAGCTTTTATTGTCATTCTCAGCCGGTAGTCGGCCGTCCACTCTAGTTTTTGTCCTTGCCTTTGATAACGCACTATAACCGAAGTGTTCACGGGACTTTTACGTTTATATGGTGCTGCCTTCCGCCGATCTAATTGGTAGGCCGCTCCATGATAGCCTACTTCATGTTGCTAGGATACCAAAAACGAAAAAGTTGGTATATGTATAATAGTAGATATAAGTGTAAGGTGTGTATCCTAAGCTATATCAATGAATGAGTAATTCCACACGATTACCTTCCTCTTATTAGACTACTCAGTTGCTCACAAGATGTGAGCAAAAGATAAATGTAGACTGACTCCCCGATAGACTCCTCATAGTTTATAGCCTATCTTCAACATGCAGCGATACATGAACATACTGATGAGCTTTGATGGTACAGTCCTCTATCGTGGTACACTAAACAACATCACATAGGACAACTTTAATTGGTGGTAGGCTTGTTACTACGACAGGCTCCCCTTGAAGTTTCTTTGATAAATTTCATCCCCCAAGTCCAAATCTCAAGCCGCCTTCTCTAATAGCAGCGTCTTTATATCAGTATTCAATTAGTATTAGATTTTAAAAGGCGCGTTATTAATAAACGCGCATATAAATGGGTGGTTGTAATAGTAAGGACACCGGAGCCGCATCAACTAGCCATAACGGTAGTGCAGTAGTAGCAAGCTCTGGTGTTACTAATAATAATAACAAATCAAAACCCCAGGCAACTAGTAGTACTACACCCGTAAAGAAGGAAGAAAAGATGGTAAGTTTATATTGTGTGTTTATTTGTTGCAATTATTGGGGTATGTGGTACGCCGCGGCGGGATGAGAGTATGGTATGAAAGTTTGGGAATTGTGGGCTGATTGAGCCTTGATCTTGTATCTTTTGTGAAGATATAAGGATTAAACAGGGGATCTGATGATATCGTATCATATACTTGCATATATATCGAGTGGGTTGGGGGTATCGATTAGTTTGTAGGGTTACGGGCTTTTGTGGGTGGTGTATTGGGCAACATCTTTAATATCTTACCCTCAAAATCTTTCTAAAAGATTCTCACACAACCAACCTTTACTAATACCTACACACAACTTTGCCCGGTATAAAACAATATAAACAGGATAACAATATGAAATCAACCGATGTTGAATCACGAGAGCGTACAATCAACATCCATTCAAAGGCCAAACGTGCCCAGAATGTCTTCGCCGAACCCCTCGATATGTCAGAGGACTTTGTCATACCCAACTTTCCAAAGTCTGACACATCTATTAAATTCATTGATGATTCATTAGCTGACAATTTCATCTTTGCAAGTTTAACGAAGGAAGAACGAAGATTATTGATCAATGCAATGAAGGCTGATACCGTGCCCTCTGGTACGGTCATAATTCAACAGGGTGAGGTTGGTGATTACTTTTATGTAGTTGAGGATGGTAATATATCATTTGCAGTCGATGGGAATCATGTCGGTGCATGTCAACGCGGTGCGTCATTCGGTGAATTAGCGCTATTATATAACTGTCCTAGGGCAGCTACCTGTATTGCCAATACAGACTGTAAATTATGGAAAGTTGACCAACGTACCTTCCGATACATGTTGGCTAATAATAATGCCAGTCAAGAGAAGGAGGTATTGGACGTGTTACGTAAAGTCCAATTCTTGGCTGATTTGGATAAGGAATTATTAGTTAAGATTGCTGATGCGTTAACAACTGTTAGTTTCCAACGGGGTGATCGTATTATTAACAAGGGTGATGTTGGTGAGGTATTTTACATACTCAAGGAGGGAAAAGTTAAGGTACATGATATTGGTTTTGGGGATAGTCAATATGTCGATCAGGTGCTTAATCCTGGTGACTTCTTCGGTGAGCGTGCGTTACTTACGGGAGATCCTCGTATGGCAAATATTACAGCCGAGGTTGCAAGTGTGGCCTTGTGTTTGTCGAGGGATGAGTTTGAAAAGACTATTGGTCCATTGCAGGATTTGATTGACCATGCAATGAAGAAACGTACATTAATGGGTGTGCCAATCTTTGCTAATTCTCAGTTCCAACCTTTTGAAATGGCACGTTTGGCTGATGTGGTTGCCGAGGTTACATTCCTTCCCAAGGAGGTCATAGCCGAGGAGGGACAGCCTGCTAAACAGAATTTATACATTATTCGTGAGGGTAAGATTACCGTGGCTAATGAGAATGGTATGATCAGTGCTCTGACACCCGGAGACTACTTTGGAGATAAATTGATCCAAGCCGATGCAGGTGCCGTTAGTCAACAAACTATCACAGCCGAGGAGAAGACGACGTGTGGGGTATTAACAAAGAGTTCCATTGAGAGTGTTATTGGGAACATTTCCAGACTCGGCAAGGCCGCAGCGCCCGTGGCACCCAAGCTCGACCGTACCATTGACTTTAAGGACCTTGTCAAATTCCGTATTTTGGGTGTTGGTACCTTCGGTAAAGTTTGGCTTGTTAGTCACAAGAAGAGTGGAGTGCCATATGCACTAAAGATGTTGAACAAGAGAGAAATTATTGGACATCATCAAGTGGAGGGTGTCATCCGGGAAAAGAATATCATGACATCGATTGACCATCCCTTTGTGGTTAATTTGGTATGCACCTTCCAGGACGATCGTCATCTATACATGCTTATTGATTTGGTGCAGGGTGGTGAGCTTTTCTCCGTCATCCATACGGAAACTCGTGATGGTATCCCAAATGCCAACTCTCGCTTCTATGCCGCTTGTATCCTTGAATCATTGGCCCATCTCCACCACCGACACATTACCTACCGTGATTTGAAACCCGAGAATATCCTTATTGATGCCATGGGATACTGTGTCCTTGTTGATTTGGGATTTGCAAAGATTGTTATGGATAAGACGTACACACTCTGTGGTACGCCAGAATACCTCGCACCTGAAATTATCCTATCCAAGGGTCACGATAAGGGCGTAGATTACTGGGCATTTGGAGTACTCATTTATGAAATGCTGGTAGGTCGTTCACCCTTCTATTCATATGGTACCGATCAGGTCAGTCTTTTCAAGCGTATTGTACAAGTCAAGTACTCCTTCCCACCTGGAGGCGTTGTGAACGAGGTGGCACAAGATTTGATCCAACGTCTTATCGTTCGTCGTCAATCGAATCGTTTCGGATGTTTGGCACGAGCAGATATGGATATCCGTGATCATGCTTGGTTTGGTGTCATCACGACGGAGAAGTTACTGAATAAACAAATCCCCGCACCGTGGGTTCCTCAGATTAAGGACCCACTTGATGCATCACACTTTGATTCATATAGGCATGTAGAGAATGAGGCACCATCGAACAAACCTGGCTTAAGCTCTGGACAGCAAGATTTGTTCCGTGACTTTTAGATTAGAAATATTTTTGGGGAGTTTCTATTTGGTTAGACATGGAATGGCGTGGGGTTAATGTTATTTTGTCGAACTTATGACAATAGAGGCTTAGTTGTTAAGTTAATTTTGTAGCTTAAGTTATTATTATTAAGTTGTTGTTAGGCTGTATGTCTGACGAGTAGATCTTGTCTATAATATAATATACAGGAGGGAGGATACCGCTCTTATATATCCACAACAACACATATATCGCACCTACCGTCCTTCTCTTCGACTTTCATACCACTGTAGGTAACTGCCTTTACTTCAGTACCCTGTGGATGACGATTAATATCCATAACTTCTCCCTTACCAGAGCTAACAATTCTCCAAGTGGTATCTGCTCTTTGCAATTCTGATATCTCTACTTGCTTCGGTACAAAGCCGGTATCATGAAAGTTAAATAGCCATTCATCCAAGTATGAATATATCAAACTGTGCAAATCATGTCCTTCTCCAATTATATCCAATCCGTGTTCTATACTTTGTGTATTGTTAATTGATATTGAATCGAGTGATGTGATATATCCAAACATGCATAATGTAAGATTGGATAATGCATTTGATATGTTGGTACCCCATGAATGCAGTATGATATCAGCAGGATGATCCAGGTATTCAAAGTTTGCACCAATTGGCGGTGTGCCTGGTTCTAGTACATTGATATTACTACTTAATGTTATATCATTTTGAGGTTTATTTGATGTAGAAGCACCTTGTCGATTTCTTTGGGAGATTGAGTTTGCAATTTGTTGCTGCAATTCAGAAGAGGGCTCTCTCCTTTCATTGTCGGCACCACCACCATCACCGCCATCATTATGATTGTTAGTAGACGTCAGCTTTTCATCCTTCATATCATCCTAGCCGCTGCCGCTGCGCTCCAACCCCTATTAAATTCTGCGATATTTTAGCGATAATAAATATCTTATAATTGACAACCTCAACAAGTTGTTGTACTCTTACTTGATACTCTTCTTCTATTGCAATATTATACTCTACTTCTACGCCATTATTATCTTCAAATCATATATTATCTAATCATGAAGCTCGTTGCCCTTTCTACATTAGCGGCTGCAACAATTCCCACCTCCTCCGCATTTGTCTCGACATCAACAACAATCGATCGTCGAGTAGTTGTATTTGGTGGTTTGCACAACGTCGAGGCTGGTGTTGGAGCAAGGAATAGTTTTGGTGCTAGGTTAGTACAATTATTGCAATATGTCCACTCTATATGTGTTTGTGTATCGTGACCACTTTATTATGTTTTCTACTAACTCTTTTGCAAATGTACATATCTTGTTTATTCTTATGTCTATAAAAACATTAGATTCGGTGATGAATACCTATCGACTGGACATTGGTCAGAGTCCGAGACATCTGGTATTTCGGCAATGAATGCAATGGATGGCCGTGACCCGTCAAGTACTCGTGTATTTCAATATACCCGCTCGACAACTCACGGTACATCATCAGCAAATGCCATGGATGGAGCTGGTAGTACAATATCACATAGCACTACACATGAAAAATCAAATGCTCATTCAACTAGTTGGACTCCTGGACAACATGCTGATACTGGTAATTCTGCTTATGAATGGGCTGGTGCTAGGTATGTGTGAGACTTCTATCTTCCACTTTCCATAAGTTTACATTTCACTCATTCTTCTCTTCCATCTTAGGTTTGGAGACTATTCAAAAATTTCAAAAGCTGCAGCACCCACCCCTTCACAGTGGTTAGAATGAGGATATTAAGAATCGGGATTATTGGAAATTAGAATGGTCAAAGTAATGAAGATGAGGCCTAGTATGAGTAGTGATAAATAACATGTAAAAGTAAAGAAGTCTATAATAATATAAGTCTCCGCTCCTATCCTCATCAATGCAAATGTGAATAGATATATCCACACTAAATAGATATACACCAGGTATATTGTTATTTGAGGAGAGTATTATTGATTTATATAAGTTTATAATTCTAGCAAAACTTTCTTCTATCTTTTCTTCTTTCTTTCATTCAAGAGGTAAAACCTTCTATGGGTCAGCGTTGGAGTCATAAGATCAACCCACACGCAACCCGGGCGGTCACCCCCTAAATAATAATTTCTTCTTTCTATGAAACCCTCATGAAGTTTTTCTATAGAGCACCAGGAAGGTGCGCAGGATGTAACAATTCACCACTCAATGGACAAACCGCCATTGAATTTTCCTCGGTAGCATTCCTCCAATCATAATTATCAAATTCATATTCCTTCTTATTACGTGTTTTATTCTCACGTAATTCAAATCGATTAGCATACATTTTATACCGTTGTTCGGGTGTGTAGGCTGTTATTGGTGGGATGGGTAATACACGAACTTGTTCGTTGAATGATACACCTCGTTTTATTAATTGTGGTACCGCGGGTGTTGATATGTGATCGTCATCGTCTACGTCTGATAGTACATCGGAGGCGGAGGTACTACCATCATCGTCGGAGGCGAGACTACTACCAGCATCACTCATAGTTTCATCATCTCCATCATCCGACGTTGTATCCTCACTCTCGGTATCCTCATCACGGACCATACCTGGCGGCTGACAATCATCATCCTCCATAGGCAGAGGCGTTGCAACTACAGCCGGTAAGGATGTTGCCACCGCAATTGGGAGTGAGGGTGTCGTAGAGGCCTTATTGTTATTAGCAGCCGTGGTCCCCTTATCCACCGCCGTAAAACCATAACTGCCACCACTAACAGTCGTGTAGATTCAGCAGTGTTTGGATTTGTTAGACATAATTATATTGATTCAATACGGACTTGGAGTAGTGGTGGCAGTTATGGTTT
>Ga0214478_101250_pt1 | contig 13218 bp, 9 predicted proteins | sample M1_20Mar14CPVII9_2_FD_178001 | JGI IMG/M metagenome (GOLD analysis project Ga0214478, IMG submission 178001) | Marine eukaryotic communities from Monterey Bay, California, United States - M1_20Mar14CPVII9sort6BwellD7 | ecosystem: Environmental > Aquatic > Marine > Unclassified | place: USA...
TAATGAACACACGAATTCATAAGATAAAACAATACTAACGCGGACTTTCCAGCATGATAATCTCTTTGCAGTATGGATACTTTAGACAGAATGGAAATGTCGCAGGAGTGAATGGAATGACAGGATTGAACTTGCCAGGCGTGAACATGAGGTCAACATGTTTTGCCACTTGGTGGTATGAGTTGGTAATCATAAACCAATCAGTTTTGACTTCGGCCGAGCACAAGTCCATAAAGTCAGGAACATCTCGGAATTGAAGCTGAACTGGAACAGAAGTATATTTGGTATAGTCATGTGTATTCTCAATACTCGGTGGGATCATGATGATTACCTTGGAGAATGGATGATCCTTCTGATCTAAATTCTTTATGAGATTGAGCGATCTGTCAAAGAACCACTCGCTTATCACAAGTGTAATCTCAGTACGAACAGGATCCCAGGGTGAGTAAAGCTTGGCTCCGTGGATGACATACTCGGGCCCGAGATGTCTTGGTATCAAGTTGGTAGCTGCATAATTGTGTATCGCTTTGGTGAAGCGATACGGCTCCTCGTGCTTCCATTCATTAGCCCATTTGGAAAACATTGCCAGGTTATCACTGAGTGTTATATTCTCCCCCTCATTATTTAGCATGATCTTGGGTGCTAGTTGGGGGACTATTCCAAGGGTACCTTCTACCCACATTTGACTCATTCGATAATCATATGGGATAGAGTTATATGGACAAGGAGCCTCCACTTCGAGCTGTCCAGTCAACCGTTCAAGTAGTGGGTGTGATGTGTTGTATATCCCATTTCCATTTGTATGATGTAGCAGTGAGATTGGAATATCCTCATAAAAGGCATCCCACTTATCACCATCATACTGTGCACCCAATACTGCAAATGGTCTGTAGGCATTAATCTCGCCAAGTATAACATCCAGCCAATAGTTCTTGACAGGAACAGAATCACCCTCCATCAAGTAGAATCCATCATAATCACCCCATTCTCCACTCTGTATTATTCTGAATCCAGCCTCATACTGTCGATTAGGACCATTCACCCAAGAATACAACTCTTCTTGAGCTGCCGGGATATACAAATCCAACTCTTTTGGTATATTAGCTTCCACTGCATATATATTATCAAAACATCGACTCCATCCACCGACGCTATAGAACTCTGTCATGATTTCGTCTACGGCATGCATGGCTACTTCATTCTCACTAAAGGTTTGTGAATAGAAGAGGAATAAGTCAGCCGATGTTGTTCTCAATCCATCGGCGGGTACATCATCAAAGTATTCTTTTGTTTTAACCTTCTTTCGTTTACATCGTTTGAAGAGACTGTTTGCAATACCTCTAAATGACCATGTGGATGATGTTGTTGGTGATGAGGTAGGTGCACGACCATTTAAATCTTCTATATCGTCCTCAGACTTTTCACATTCCCAATCTTGATCATTCAGAAGATGACGTCCGGTACCATTGGTACTCATATCAAATAATACCCATTCATCTACCTCCTCTCCTTCTTCTCCTAAATCCATTTCAGCTGCTCTGCATGGTACTAATGAATTCCAACAAGCAAATGTGGTAGGTAATGCGTCTGCATCAAACTCACAGAATGGTCTTAATATTGCCAATCTACTAACGATGCCTCGTTCTTTATCAGACTTTCTATTTACCTTTGGTAATACCTGTAGGTTATACATGTCCTCTAATACCTTCGTGTTGGATGTTGATATGTAGTAGGATGATGTTACGTATGGATGATTATATACAAATGAAGGTCTATCGGTTGACGGGCCCTCTTCTGAATCAGATGTGGTGGAAGAAATGAGTATCCGTGATATGAAGGGTGATACTTTATTTGTATACACAGCTTTGAAAATGTAAGTTGAAACGATTGTAAGGAGTAATATCCGAAGTATAACCTTTGATAATAGTATTATTGACGAAGATTTCTTCTCTTGTTGTATACTTCTGTTGATTATGTTGTTGTGTGTAATTTTGGTAATACTCTTACTCTTCTTATTAAGACAAGATAAAGAGTACTTAGGTGGTATCAAATTGATTAACCAGTTACGGAAATGCAATATAACATCTGATATTGATACACTTTCATCTTCATCATCTCCGCCATATGTAACCGTACTTATACTACCCTGTGTATTGTTGTCATAATCATCTCTTTGTGAGTTATTAGTGCGTTGATGCCGCTGTCCCTCGGGCGGATGACGAGTACGTACCAAATGTGCATCAACTATACTAGATGTACCAAATATTGGATTCTCCTGCTGTTGTTGATGTTGTCTCGTATTATTATCATGTCTATAAGCTAATCGTTCTTTATCATAATTAATCCGCCCTATTCTATCTTGTTGGTAATAATGCTCATTATTATCAACATGATCTTCAATTATATTTGAATATGGTGTTATTGGATTAGTACCCTGTGTACCACGTTTACCTGGTGGTTGACGAGGTTTGGTATAGGTACTACCACCTAATGAAGTAGGAGGGTCTCTTCTTCTGTGATTGTTGGTCATATTTTTGTGTGATTATGACTGTGTTTTATTGCAATATGCGTTCAACTTATCGGGCTGATAGCGGCTTCTATGTAAACTCCGATATATTAATAAGGTATAGAGGTAGCGTAATATGTCTATTGTCCATCTAATGCCGCGGAGGCTACTACTATCGTGCCCTATCGTGCCTTTTGATAAAGGACTTAGGTAGGTTCACTTCATTTTTAGTGGTAAGTAAGTATCGACCTAACTTTCATGAAATCACATCTCGAGAGATAATAACAACGATAACTATCAACTATCTCTTCCATAGATCGTCTTCAGGAAAAGAAAACACCCCAATATCCAATGTTATCTATTGTTCAATAAAAGTAAGTACTTGAAAAGCTTGGGTCCTAGGCGTGTGTACTTATGTCATTGCAATATTTTCCTCAATATTTATTTTTTAATATCGTCCCTCATACTCAATATTCATCGACCATCTCTCTATCACCACCATCACAGATATAAATGGGAAATATACAGGCAAAGATATCATCATCAACAACAACAAATATACCGAAAAGCAACAATAAAGGAAACAGTGAAGAAATATTAAAAGCAGAAGTAATTGGAATTGTAAACGAAGTCGACGACGGGGGAGTATCGACGAGTGTCGGTGGGGAGGAGGAGGTCGAGGGGCGTACCACCATCGTTGCTAGTGCAAAAGATAAAGGTCGTGAAAAATTGGAAAGAAAAAGGTATGTTGTCATTTGTGCTATACTGCTGGATACAGTGGCGTTTGCAATGCTTTCATTGCAATGCCGAATCATACTCATATAATATTCGATATCGTCATTGCTCATCCTCTTCTATTCTACACTCTATTCATACAAACCATACTTTCGAATCATTCATCTTTACATTCATACAATTCAATGATACACAGTTTGGAAAAGAGAAGGTACGTCTTAGTTTCTTGTCATTAAAGAGCAGATCATTATACCATATTATCATTACATCATCTACTTTTCGTTCATTCGATCTAATCTCATCATCATATCATTCTATTCTATACCAAACTATACAGTGTTTCTACTAATTCAACAGCAGTACCAACGAAGGAGAAAAGGAAGGCACTTGCAGTAATCAAACAACATCTAACAACCAATTCAAAGAGTGGTGGACGTCTAACAACAATGAAATCGACTACTAATCGTTCTTCGGCAAAGAATTTGCCTATATTACCTCCCCATCCCGGTAAAGAGAATGATACTATTGAAACAGCCGCAGCAATAGCCGCCTCCCAACAACAATCAAGGAACGTGAAGCAAGATGAGACTAACTTAGTCTCTGTTCCATTGGCTCTCCATCGTAATGGTGATGATAATGAAATGAAAGTAAAGGTACCGATTGATCCTCCAGGTGTCTTGGGAGGTGCCCTTCCAATGCATCACCATTATTCAAATGGCCATCATCAGCATCATGCTAACTACAGAGGCGGAGGCAATGTTCACCAACAACAGTTGGCCTACGGAGGAGGAGGGTTCCAGCCAAACAACAACTGGAGCTACGATCCAAACACAAATGTTCATCAGCAGCAACACCATCTCGTTGATCGTAGAGATCAAGTATACCAGCATCAATATGAACAGCATCAACGTCAATCTCAGCAACATCGACACGTGGTCGGAGCGAATCATACAAATCATCATCACCATCAGCAACAGCAGTGGACTATGCCACACTTCCTAGCTCCCTTGGCTGCGACTGTTCGTCATCCATTTGCATTCATGACATCAAACAACGGAGGCAGCAACCATCATGACAACAACTGGCAGTCAAACGTAGGCAACAACTCGTACATGACAGACAATGTTCAACAGACCCAACATCACACTGAAGATCAAGACATGATGTCATCCGACGAATCAATGAATGAAGATGGAGAAGAAGGTTCTTCTGATGGAATCAAGGAAATCAAGAGCATATTTATCCCGTCTACATTTGCTCCGCCAGAGATTTGTGAAAAGATTAGAGCTAACGCGGCTGCCAGGCAGAAGGCAGCTGTGCCTCGTCAAACTCGTTCAATGACTTCCAAGCAGGGTCGTGATAGTCGTGATGGTTCTTCTTCATCCAAGTCGTCAAAGACAAAGAGTTCTGTTGCAGCCCATCAGGCATGCTCTCCTCCATTGAACATTCTAAAAGGAGGCAAGATTGGAAGTGGTTCCAAGGTGGCCGCATTATTGACTGATGGTACTGAGAGTGATACTACCACTCATGCTCCTCAAGTCATGACTGTCCTTGGCAAGCGTGTTACGATGATCGATGCCGCACGCAAGATATTTGTCGTCGATCTCATCTCGCCCGAGACGTGTGATCAGATTCGTATGATGGCTGATAATCATACTCGTGAGATATACAAGAGTGGTGCAAGTACTGAAACTTGGCGTACACTGTACACATATACCAAGATGGATCTACCAGTTGTCGAAGTGAAGGACATGGTAAAGAAGTACACTGATCAAATCCTGCACGACGTGAAGAAGATTGTTGGTGAAATCTTTGGCGGTAGCATGAAGAAGGAAGCCATGAAACTCAGACCACGTTCGTGGAAGGAGCCTCATCTACTACTCTACCAACGACTAGACAATCGTCCCGACCACTTGGGTATTGAGATGCACTACGATGGATGTGATATCACTTGGAGTGCCATGATGTCTCGGTCTGATGAATACGAAGGGGGTGGCACATATTTTCGTTGCCTCAAAAAGACTGTTAAACTTCAGCAGGGCCAGGTCCTTATTCATCCAGGTGAATTATATCACAAGGGATGTGAGATCACCATGGGTGTTCGTACTTTACTCGTTTGTTTCACTGACGGGATGAACCCAAAGATTCTCGATGATTCCAAGTCAGCCGACGACTCTGCCGAGTATGAAAAGAATGTGTTGATCTGCTGAGCTCTTGATTGCAATGTAGTGAGTTCGTGAATGTTGAACATTCAACGTAATAGACATTACAATCGGGATTTAATATTCATATGCAGCTGACTGATTGAGAGGTTGAATGTTGACCATTCATTTCTCTCGCATTGATATGTAACTTGCTCTTCTTCCGAAGATGACAATTTCCGTCGAATAAGATAATTCCATATACTGATTCCAAACTACCTTCCTACCAACTTATTGGTTATATCTCAATTCTTCTTGTTATACTCGGCCTTCATTGTGTTTGCTCTATAGATATGTGCCTCTTCTCCTTCTTCTAGTTACTTGATGTGCTTATTTGTCTTCAAAAGTGGCTCGTTTTCGCCCTTCTTTGGTTGAACCTTGGGTGTGCTAGGTTTTCCGGATAAAGCTCGAGCTGCGCGATCTTCGACAAATGCAATCCACTCTCTGACAGAAGATAGAGAGTTGACAACTACTCCCAACATGACGATACCAAATAGGAGGCAAAAGTATTTTCCCACGTGAGCCTCACTGTAGTCCTTGATCAAACCGATATTACCCTTTCCACTACTGTTCCTAAACCACTGATCACACAACTTGTATAGTCCTAAAGACACCATGTTGGGTAATCCACCAATAAAGAAGAGATTAAAGGCACAAGCAAATCCTTTTCGATTGGGTGGACTAGCTGTAAAGGCCACCTCATACGCAGTTGAGATACTAAATATCTCTCCCAGTCCAATTAAAGCATAACTAGGTGCTTGCCACAGTACACTAATCTTTTCTCCAGATCGAGCATACTCAGCATGGATCAAGTACTCAACAATTAGTGAATATAGAATGGCGAAAGCGCCAATTACACATCCCAGTGAAAATTTGTAGCTTGTTGGCAACTTTATTCCTTTTCGTGCCAAGTAAGGATAAAACATTGTGCTCACGAAATAGCCGGACACTAATACACTAAGGCTATCCAAGATGTCTAATGATGGAGCTTCGATAAAGCCAAACGGTTTCATAACTGCACCCTGAACCATGAAAGTCGTCGGTAGTTGCACATAAATGACATTAAATGGTATAATAAGTGCACATATCTTTGCCACATCGACAAACTTCGGCTTGTTTGTATCATCTATCTCTGTATTTTCTGTACTTATAGCTTCTGCTTGAACACTTTGCTGAAGACCTGGAACTGCTGTAACATATCTCTTTGATCCTGCCACAAAGCAAAGAACTGCTACCAAAAGCAATACGAATGGAATAGTATAGGCAGCTGTAACGCTTGTCCTTGCAACGACTGGAATAATAATGCAACCCACTACCGCTCCCACATTGATGATCATGTAGAACTGAACATAAAATGATTCGACTAAAGATTTCTGAAGAATTGGATGAAACTGTCTAGCGCCGAAGACATTCACAACCGCCTTGACAATTCCTGAACCCATTGGCCATAGAAACAGAAGTGCCACTTTGTATGCAAATACATTGAACTCCTTTGTACCCAACCACCAATTTGGTGTGGTGGAAGATGCAATTACAAATAACCCCGGTAGATAAAAGCATATCGCGCCAAACAATATTGTTTTGTAATCCCCAAAATATTTATCAGCCAATATCCCTCCAAGGAAAGGTACCGTATACGCCACTGCAGTTGATAATGAGACTAACGAAGCTGCATCCATTGATGTTAAGTCAGCATACCAATCATCATTACTATAACTACCAGTTAGATAATTCGTCTGTGTCATGAACACTCCATAAAATGAGAAGCGTTCCAATAACTCCAACAGAAGGATTAAAAATACTGAGTATGTTAATGGATTTAATGCATATGTATATGTATTGCTAGAGGCATCTGTGTTTAGTAGTGGTCGAGTTTTGTCTATGTCACCGGACTTTATAAATCAAAGGTGAATAAAAAAAATGAGATATGAGCAAAAGATATGCACAAGATATTATACACGCAACTGAAACATACCTGATTGATATTAAGGTATTCTTCTGGTATATTCTCAAGCTGTTGCAATGAATTTACATTGCCAGGTATTGATATCTCTTGTTGAGCAACATCATGTGGTTTGGGTTGAGATTCAAGCTCGATATCATCAGTGGTATCTTTCGAAGACAGCATTATTGTGTAGTTCCTATCAATTCTTATCAATACACTCTGTAAGAATCCGTACTATATAAGGAACACTTGCCCTGCGCGCCTATCAGCTTATTGCAGTGTTGTTCATATTATTTCAACTCCGCGTGATATCACTGATCACATCACGTGAGTAAGAAAGATACCGTGACCGTCAGATTAATTATAGAGTTTTCACAGTTTTCACTGAATCAGTTTGCAATCTTTTGCAAAGCAGATGCCAACCTAGTGACGGCTTTATCCTGCCTACATGAAGCCTAAACGCCCTCTTTTATATCCTTAAACTCTCCTATATATACTATACATCAATATGAAGTCATCAATTATAATAGCGGCAAGCTTAATTAGCCAAATACAATCATTTACACCACCTTCACCAACCTTCCTCCAAACCCCAACTTTATATACACCAACTTCAATATATACTAACACTAGGTTATACGCCACAACACCAGAGCCATTAGCAACCGAAGGAGATTGGAGTGCCTACATCGATACCGAAACAACCGGATATATATACTACTTTAATAATGTATCAGGTGAATCAATGTGGGATCCGCCTACTTCAACTTTTCCTGTTGTTGACACATCTGATAATTCCAATAAACCAAATGATGATGTATTGGATAATAAAGAGGATAGGAAGAGTGCACGTGAAAAGAGGAGGGAACAGCGTCGTAAGGAACGAGAGGAGGCTGCTGAAGCAAGTAGTGCAGTAGATACCGAAGAAAGCAGTGGAGGAGGATTTCTAGGAGGTCTATTTGGAGGCAACAAAGAAAAGAAGACATCCACAACAACTGAACAACTCAATGAATTACAAGAAATTGCCAATAATAATGAATTCTTATCAGAATTAGATTCAGTCATAGCCGAGGCCGAAGAGGCAATTGCCATTGCCGATAAAATGGATGAGGCACCTGCCGCCAATAAGGGTGGATTCTTTAGTAATTTAGGATTTGTTAGCGGGAAGGAGGCAGCTGAGGAGGCTGAGACATTAATTGCCGATGTTGAAGAGCGTACATCGAATATTGGTGGATTCTTTAGTTTTGGTGCACAATCTGCACCAAAGAAGAAAGAAGTCGAGCCTGAGCCTGAGCCTGAACCTGTTGAAGAGGAAAATCTATTTGTCGAAGGATTAAAGAACTTATTTACAAAGACATTTACTAACTTTATTCAACCTGAAACTAAAGTGGATACAACCACACCCGAAAAGAAGGTAGTTGCAGTTGATAAGGAAGAGAAGGAACAAAAGGCCAAGGTTGCCGAAGGGGACTTTTTAGATGTTATTTGGGGTGCCGAGACATCTGCTCGGCCGACATTGAATATTGCTGAGATGATGAAGGCATTCCAGGTAGAATCTACTACCACTGATGAAGAAAAGACAACCAAGGCAGTAGAAGAGGTTGCAGAAGAATTCAAAACATTAGTGTTGGATGGTGCATTACAGGTTAAGGCACACCCCGAAAAAGTAAGTTGGGGTGGAGAGGATGCTGGTTTCTTCACTGGACGTACATTTGGTATCTTCGACGGCGTTTCGGGTGCTGAAAAGGAAAAAGGAAAGAAGTTATACTCTCGTAGTTTGGCAGAATCAATGAAGAAATCAAGTGGTAAGGCTGGACTTGGCATTAATGAGTTGACAAGTTCAATGACTGAGGCTAAGGAGCTAGCTGACGGGTCAGCCACAGGTGCATCGACAGCAGTGGTTGCATCAATCGGGGAAGATAATGTTTTACGGGCATTAAATATCGGTGACTCGGTATGTTTAGTATTGCGTGATGGGGCCGTCGCCGCACGTACTCGTGAGATTATACATTACTTCGACTGTCCATATCAACTCGGAGATGATAGTCCAGACCGTCCTCGAGATGGTACTAAATTACAGGCAGAGATATTCAAGGGTGATGTAATTGTTGCAGGATCGGATGGAGTATTTGATAACTTGAGTGATGCCGATGTGTGCAATATAGTTTCATCCTTTGGTCCCAAAACAAAATCAACTGCTATTGCCAAGAAGCTTGTGGAGCAGTCTCGCAAGGTATCATTAGATCCAGAAGCAGTGACACCATATTCAACAGTTGCAAGAGGGAAGTCGGGTTATAATGCCTACAGAGACGGCAAAGGTGGCAAGGTAGATGATGTCAGTTGTATTGTCGTAAAGGCATCATAGATGAATGTTTAGTAGATGTGTGGTAGATGAGTGATTAACGCTAATAATACTCAACCACAAGTGTAATTTTATATTAAGATTTTAAATCTATAGTGCACATATAATAATATATAATAGACCGCCCGCCCCAACGATCAATCTTCTCAAGCAGGCTTCATCTTCTTTGTCACTTTGTAACGAGTTAAAAACGAGTCGTTTGTTGCATCAGAAGAGCGAAGAGCATCACGAGATAAAAGATCAGTGGCAGAGGGTCGCTTGTCAGCATCCGGGTGCATCATTTCCTTGATGATATCTCCAAACTCAACTCCATTAATACCCTTGTCAAGCTTTCCATTGCGCAAATCCTGCCATTCATCACCACAGGTTGGTAAAGGCTTGCCCAAGCACAACTCATACAAGGTTGCTCCGAGTGAGAAGATATCACACTTGGTGAGATCCTTTGGACTAAAGTCCAACAAATCCTTTGACATGTAACGTGAATCTCCCTCTTCAATCTCAGGCGTTGCCGATGACTTCCTTCCACTTTCGGTGAAGGCATTTGCCATTCCAAAGTCGCCCAGTTTATACAAGCCATTCTTACTGACGAAAATGTTCTCGGGCTTGATATCAAGATGAACCATTCCTTGTTGATGTACAAGTTCCAAGGCAAGCAGTATCTCCCTGAGGAGTTTAGACACATCGATGGTCTTCTTTTCATCAGACATTTCATCACGCAAGGTGGCAGAGCACAACTCGGTTTGGATGTACAGCGTGCCATCATCTTCAAGCCATGCCTGCTGATATCGAACAATGTGAAACGTACGGAAATCATCTTGTTGACAAAGAGCAGCAAGTGCAAAGACCTCCCTTAGCATCCGACGTAAAGTACCATCATTCCAATGAGTACTCCCCTCCAACATTCCAAACTCGTTTGTATTATCATCGTCCAAGTTAGAGCAGCCGATTGTACGACTTTTTGTCTTCTTCACGGGGCATAAATCACTTCGTGGTGTTGGTGGCACGGCACACTGACTACTACTCGTCATCTTTCTTCCGCCATAAAGATAGCTAGTACCAGATTCAATATTAGCTTGACTGCCGCCACTATTAGCAGTTCCGGAAGGTGTATTGGCCTGTCCTGTTGGAGAAATTGATTTCACGGCATACATGCAGCCATCGAGTCTTGATAAACAAGCATTAACAGAGCCGAATGATCCAGCACCAAGAAACTGTACTTCCTCAAAGTCGTTAAGATAGCGTCCACGACGCTTGATACACATTCGTTTGTTGCTAGGTGCTTCTTCCCTCATTATATCATAAGACTCATCCTCTTTCATAGATTGCGGTTGTGGAAGGATACGCTTGTTGAATGATACACGGCGTTTACTTCCGGATAGTTTGGCACTACTACCAAACAAGTCATTGACTTGCATGGCATCGTTTGGACTAATGTCATCATCGAACATATCCTGCGCGCTACCTAATTTCAATTGAGGGAACGAAGACGTCTTGAGACTTGGTCTCTTCTTCACCGGGGACGGGTTGAGACGAGCCTTCTTCTTTTGAGGCTCCGTTGTTGCTAGTGATCGTTGCTCATTGGATGTTGTTGTATTGCCCAGTTGCAATGTTGGCGAATCAAGGTTAATCAACTTATTGTAAAATCCAGGATGATAATTACTTCGTTGTTGCTTTCGACTTTTATAAGGTACTGATTGAGCAGAAGTGGGCGGAGGACGGAGATATTGCTCGGGGATGGGTGAGAAGGGATTAACACGTACTTGTCCCGACCAGTGTGGTGACTGATGATAATGACGATTACCTCCAGCACTCAAAGGATGCTGATAGATATTGTTGTTGTAGAGGATGGTCGGAGTCATTGTAAAGTCCTTGAACTGATCACTACTACTAATGCTACTGCTGCTCTTGTGTGAACGAAGACTGCTACGACGAGGAGGATGAAGTGGTGACATTTTATCACCGTCTTCCTTCTTCGCGGTAGTTGAGGTAGATGAAGAATGCTTACTTGATTTGTCGGAGGGTGGAGAAAGTGAATTGGAAAATGTATCAAACCTTGGCCCGAGTAACAATGATTTGCATGATCCAGATGGAGAGTTTGAGCTTTCGGGGATGAGATCCGAGAGGGCAGCATTTGTATCATTGGTTTTGTCCTTTGCAGCTTTTTCTGATGGGCTAGATCTTTTCTTCTTCTTGCTACTATCTTTGTCAGTTGTTGTATTCTCGGCATCTTCATGTTCATCGAGTCCTTTCGTATCAAACAACAACTTCTTTCGCTGTGATCGTGTACAAGAAGAGGTTACCGAAGATGATTTAGTACTCTTCTTATTGCGGGATGAAGGACTGTCCCACAAATGTCTTGGTTGACTCGATAACGGTGACAACTTCTTATCATCACGACCCCTCTTCTTTTTTGTTGGTGTTGAAACCATCGTAGTTGTGAATTGTGTTATTAAATCTAAAGCCCATTTGTATATAAATGTTACGGTATTGATCAAGGGTGATATGAAATTGTTGATTAGAGATGATAATGACATTATATTGGTTAGTACGTATATATTATGAGAGTGCATTGCAATGAACATGATGTTCATCCAAGTCGTGATTAAAATGTTATAGAACACACTTACCTGATTGAAAAACTGATAAACAATGATGCTAATATATCGAAACGGTATAAATAAATCAATAATGAGTACAATAGAGGTGGTAGATAATGTGAGCGTGATTAGGTTGGTGCACATGATATGCACAAAAAAACAAATCCCCCGCCACCATATAATATACTCCCGGTATGGATATACCACGTTAGTAACCTTAGTACATTATAGTTTATACATACAATGACAGCATATCCTTATCTGATAATATGATAACCAGACAACACAGACATCCCTACGACATGAAACTCTAGCCATCTGCTATAACACCACTATAAACTCATAAATATAAACCACAATAATTCGATATCTCCTTACCGATAATTAATATAATATATTTATATATAACCCTCTGTCTTACAGCTTCCAGCAGCATACGATAAATATCAAGACGGGACAACTTCCCAACCTTATTTGAGTTGATTTGAGTGCTACTCAAAAACTGAGGGGGGTGAACTGATACGATAGTATCATATAATTTTTGCACTGATACTGATTACTGATACGATAATCATTACCACTACCAACGTCAGTTGTCAATTGCTATGTAGTTGCTGATTAGAGAAGAAGATAGAGAAATAGATGGCGTTGGTATATAATTAATAGAGAAGAGATTCGTGTGGTGCTGTATTGGTGGATTGCAAATGGTGGTGCAGTATGCAGTCAAAATGGCACTAATTTTACGCGTCACATCAACATTCACTAAACTTCCAAATTATTGCAGAGCTTTTCAACATAATATTATTACACCTTCTTCTTGCTCATCATACCGATGTATTATAAGTGGAAGTCTATACCGCAATAGTCCAATA
>Ga0214478_101251_pt1 | contig 13214 bp, 11 predicted proteins | sample M1_20Mar14CPVII9_2_FD_178001 | JGI IMG/M metagenome (GOLD analysis project Ga0214478, IMG submission 178001) | Marine eukaryotic communities from Monterey Bay, California, United States - M1_20Mar14CPVII9sort6BwellD7 | ecosystem: Environmental > Aquatic > Marine > Unclassified | place: USA...
GAGTGGTGATGATACAGAAGATACCAACTCCGAAGAGAGGCCCCTGTACACTCTCTTAGGTAAAGATAACAATAACCAGTCGTTCGGCCATACTTGGTGCTTCATGCCTTCTAGAGCTTTGTGGGTGACTGATGGTTAGTTGAGTGTGTGAGACTTGTACAGTGAAAGTGATAGTGATGATAGTTTATATGTAATAACTTACCTAGTGATGAATGTTTGATGAAACTATACACCACTATTGATCTTTTTATCAAGCTAACATTAGACTAACTACTCCGTCCGCGACTTCTATTCAGCCTTCTTAGTCTTGCCTCTCTTTGTCTAACAGCTTGTTGCCTTCTTTGATTTTGTATTAGAACTTGTAATCGTTGAGCTAGTTGCTGTTCTAATGCCCTGTTATTTTCTCGTCTTGCATGAGTGATACCTCTTGTTAGAGCTTTCTTCTCCTTATGATCTCCCCAAGCAAAGACAAAGTTCATTGGATCTGATTTAGGTTGTGTGATGGTGACACACCCATCAGACTTTCTAATCCATAATGGTCGTGATGTAGCATGCTCAAACAAGCCTCCAAAGAATGTACTACCAACCACCTTGGCATGTTGGAATGCCTTCGATGAAATATCTAATGCTACGCCAGCACGAAGATTAAGGAAGAAATGCCTTAGGTCATATATATCACTGTCGGATGTTAATGTCCAAGCACAAGTAGTATCCATTGGTAACCGATTATCATTAGATCCTTCAGCTTTTGATATATCTATCTTTTGTAGCTTTGTCAAGTAGCTATCAATTGCCTCTATGTGTTCTTTTGAGCATCCTTCGAAGTTTCGTAATGCTTCAAATACTTTAATTGATTCTTCCACAGTCATTTTGTCACCATCAATATGTCTATGATTGGAGAAGGCCATAGTAACAACACACTGTAGAAACACTTCAAAGTAATCATATTCCTCTACTACTTTCAACATTGGTGATAGAATCTGTCCACAAGTCAAAGCAACTTGACATGATTGTCGTCGTAATCTATTGATGAAGCCCGCTACAAATGGATATATTGCTGCCTTGACGTTGGCTTGATTCCAATGATCATGATTCTGTTTTGTAAATGGAGATGATCCCATTGATGCCGAGCCCATTGATGTTCCGTGCTTGCCTACATTGATATACTTTCCTCCATTGGTGGAGTGAGAAGTAACATATCTCTTAGTACTACCAGTTACTGCTGCCTTGATTAGCTCAATATGGTCTTTGTCAATTGTCTTCTCCATTGGCCATTCATAGATCTGTTGTACGACAATGCCATCTTCTATTCCAAGCACACCGTTTTTGGTGTTGGGTACTGTCTTCTTCCATACATTAGTGGATATTTTTGTCACTTCTTCACCGTCGGGATCCTTCTCATCTTCTAATAGTAAGCTAATCATAACAGTCTCCTCAGTATTGTCATTCACAGTGGTGTTATAGAAATGTAATCATATTATACCCATCAGGTGGCAAGTGATTGGAATAGTCTGCAAAGACTAAGTTAATGTAATATGTCTGACGATTATTAAGCTCGACGAATGTTGATTGACTTGTATCATTATCTTCTAATTGCAAATACTCAAATATATCACCCTTATCATAATCTATATCTTGTTGTGTTAGTATTGTTGGATTCGGTCGGCATATTAATATGGTGGCTGGATTGTTTAGTACTCGTTGTTGAACTTTAGGTAGACCTAATGCATGAAGCATACTCTTCTTACTTTGAGGCAACTTCCTTTGCCTTTTTGTTTGACATTGTAATCTATGGCCAGTCTTCCAACTATTGTCATTTGGTGTAATACGGTCTTTGAATCTCTTATTCCTCTTTCTACTACCCTCTATCTTCAATAGTCTACCAATGCAGATAGAGCCTTTCGACGAGTACTGTGAGTTTGTACTTTGCATTGAGAATATAGATGGTAGATCCCAATAGTTTACATCATCGAGAATTGCAATTCCGGGAGGGGCCATGTATACATCTACTTTAAAATCATTACCCATTGTCCATAAAATTATGATCGTGTCAATGCAAGGAGAAAGTTGAACGAGAAGAAGGAGAAGAAGAAGAAGCGTAAGAGGCGAGGAGAAGACAGTGACGATTGGGAAGGACAAACAATGGAGGAATACTTACGTTCAAAGTGTCCCAGGAGCAAGACAATCTGTGATGTAAGGAAAAGGCTTTGTCAGTTAGAGATGAAATGTGATGAAGACATACAAAGAGCACAGTACCGGTTGTATTGTAAACGTACCAATATCAAGACTCGGGTTGGAGATGGTCATGTCAATATAGCCGAGGGAGGAACAGATGAAGAGGATGCCGGTAGTCTCCTATCAGATAAAGTTGATTCTGTAGATGATACTGCATTAGTTGATACAGGAATTAGGAGGGTGAAGTCTTTCCCTGGCCGTTGTGAATTTGTTTTATATGATGGAGATGATGATGATGATGACGATGACGATGATGAAGAAGAAAAATAGAGATAAAAGTTAGAATATTATGAATGTAAAGGAAAAAACTTTGTCAATTGCACTCACCGGTCACCCAATTGACAGTCCACAATTATTCAATATGAAATGCAACAGATCTGTAGATATAATACATGATTAGCGTGGTATATAGGGTTGAGATAGTGGAGATAAAAGTGACACATCATGTGAACATTTTGTTTTCAACTTACCGCATTGAATTGCAAGCTCAGTCTAGTACCAATCCCCCACCAATGATTGATGAGGTGTATACTTCATTTCTATCCATATCATATCTATTCTTCATTGTCTATTCCATAAGTCACTGTAAATATATGCAATCTCCTCTCGGCATCATTTTTTTTATTCAAACTTTTTTAGAAGATTATACGTTGCAACTCAATGAAGAAGTGTCATCCATTGTAGATTGATGATACTGCCGTTCAATATTCAAACTAATTGCCATCAATTTAGCAATCATTTGTGTAGGTAGTTTGTGTTGACTGTTGTACTTCACTCTAATCAATCTATTGTGTGTGTAAAAATCCAATCAGCAAAATCTCATTTGTACTAGTGTGCAGAGCGTGAACGATACAGCTTTGACGTTTGTATTTAGATATCTAATGAACTATTGACGTTGATATACTATCATATCATATTGTGTAGAGTTGTAAGTTGTACAGTATGGGAAGAGTAGAAAGATTTGCATCACCAAAAATTTTAGATGTACTGCCTAAAGAGCTCTCTTTTGTAAAGTGTATGTCGAATTGGACAACGCCAACCACGCCACTGCTTAACCAATAGAAGATATAGTATTTTTGACTTCAGGAGAGGTAGTTTGTTGTGTTCATATGATTTATTATGAGGTCGATTGCCGTGAATAGCTTTGCCATTTGCCGCCGACAAAAGAAAAAAATGATGGTATCCTAAGGATACCACCCAAAGAAGAAGAGATGAGCAAACATGGCGGCCAGCTCTATTAGAGAGGTCTTTATAGCGCTCTCTCATCAATCTAGCAGCAAATACTACTACATGAATGCATCCCCTATCGTCTAGATATTCATATACATCGATTTTGCAATTCTAGATTACGTCTAAAAAGGAGCTCACAAAAGATTTCCACACGAGCTCGAAACACAACAAAATATCTACTCTCAACAACAATCTATACAACCATAGATTATGACGGCGCCGGTATAGCCATATCACCATTTATATTGATATTAGAAGTGTTAGTTGGTCTTTGTCAATGCTAAATGTCGTCGAGGAACAAACAACATCACAAAACTATATCAAACATCACAAATAGTCATCATTGCTAAAACAAATATCACAAAGATATATAGATAAATGATGGTGTAGGGCAGTCAAGTGGATAGATTGGTGGGACGCATTATAGTGTTTATTATTATTTAATCTATAAATGCTGCTATTAGATGGGGTGGTTGTTAAGCCGCGATGCGTTGGATATAGTTGTGGTGGTGGTTAAAATTTTAGAGTATGAGATGATGAGAAGAGATAGAGATATAGAACACGTCCACTCAACATTACAATGTTATAGTTAGATTGGATTTGATTTGGGATGGTGTGGATTTAGTTTATGATACGGGTATATTGGTAAAGAAGGAGGAGGGGTGGCAACATTAGCCACTAGTTGACAAAGCAGAAGAGAAATTAATTTGTATGTGAATGCTGAGGCGGCTATAGGTGGTACATCATCAACTGCAATCAACTACAATTAATGCACAATTAAGAATCTCTTAATGTGCAGGCACATGCTACATCAGAGGGAGACGAGGAGGTGGTAGTAGAGTAAGTACTCAACAATCAGTCGGCGGATGTTAAAGGCGATGAGGATATTGTATTATTCATCGGTTTAAAGGTAAGATGGCATGTGTGTCAATGTATGTATTCTATATTCTAAAGAATGGTATGCATACAAACTCACGAATCAATCTTATAAAAGTCTTAGGTGTTGATTGTAGATGAGAAGAGGATGATTGGGAGGAACATTTGCCAGCAGCTGATCAGCTCTATCATGCTAGTTGTTGTTGTTGTTGTTGTTGTTGTTGTTGTTGTTGTATTCGCTCGTCTATCATCTACGGCCCGCTCATATCAACCAACACAGAACAAACAAAGCCACATAAGATACATCAACATGGGGATGGGCGGGCAGAGGTATGAAACAAAGTCCACAATCACCCACAAACATAAACGATCATTACATGTGTGCCCTCAGCCGCCACCACAACTCAAACACTACATATGTTATCATCTTAGAATACCATACTACAACGGTGGCAACTACATCTCTACTCACAACAAGGGGTGGGATAGCAAGGAGACTAGAGGCAAGGCACGAGGAGTGAAAAGAGATAGTTTTGCTTTCTATTGTTGAACACGAGGCAAATAGAAGAGTAGAAGATATACGAGTAGAAGATATGCCATTCATTCGTTATCTAAACTAAGCTACAGTATATAATCTCCTCAGCATATGTACATATCTCTACTACTACCTAGAGCATGTCAACGTTACAGTACCACCACGAACTAGCCAACCCACCCAACATACCCTCCTACTTCTCTCTATACCGATCCATATATTAGACAGTATGGTGATACGTGTATCTATGCCCACCAAGGCCAGATCAACACTTATATGATCTATTCATAACCTCACGAGTGTCATTTGAGCTCATTTGTGAGAAAGAAAGCCATTTTTCAGTAGCACTATCAGCCTAATAAACAGTAATCAACCACAACATGAACAATACGCCGAATTGGACCGCCAAACATGCGGAGGAGGCGTATCATATATATCACTAGCGACCTGCAAATTGGCAGCTTTCTTCCGAAACGTCTCGTGTACTTATTAATAAAGATACACCAATAACCACCAATTTCCACACAAACAACACGTAATAAACAGTCATTATATGTTTTCTCTGCACACAGAGCTCGTAGAACAACCCCGATTAGTGTTACGTGATCGTTAGACGATGGAGATGCTTCTACATATTTATTTGACGGGCATACGATAAAATCCAGCCTTCCTGCAATTTAATTTCATCATCAAATGTGAAAGTTGCCAATCCAACGCTATCCACAAAACTTCAAAGTACCTAATCTCCATGAATAATCAACCTCAGAAGTCCTAGTTTTCATTCATCGGCTTCTAATAATGTATATAAACAAGCACCAACAATCGGCAATCAATAATATCCAATACTCACGAAGGTACAATATAAAAACACCTATCAACAATACGTAAAACAACAATAAGTTCATTACAACTCCAACAGCAAACCTCCACATGTACGAATCTCCACCAGTAATCAACCTACAAACACGTAACAACTCTCATTCGGTAGATATTAACTAGGAGAAGATACACCAACAACTCCCAACATCCTAACATTAATACTTTAAAAGTTCCAATTAAATCAAGTCAATGTCAAATAAAAGAAGAACATAATGAAAATATCTGTGGCAATAAGTTGTTTATACTTGGCAACTACAGCCACAACAACATATGCATTCTCGTTTGTACCTACACGCCGTGCAAATTTGATTACTACCACTCAACAAAAACAACAACAACAGAAGTATGGTTCAACATCTAAATTGGTAATGAAAGATTCTGAATCAAGTGAGGGTGGATCAAAATTTAGCCTATCAAATCTCTTCTCGGGTGATGGGAAGTCATCCTCATCCTCCCTTCGTGGTTCGTCAACATCATCATCAACTTTATTAGAACCCCATCCAAGTAAACGTGATCATATCAATCCACTTAATGCACTTTATCCACCCAACCGTGAGACAATCGAAAATGAAAGAGTCAATTCTTCAGAAGGAGGAGGTTCACTACCATTGCCATTCCACTCATCAGTAACATCGGGTGTACTTCCCAACGGCTTTTCATACATCTTCTTACCAAATAGATCACCACCTGGACGATTTGAGGCACATTTACAAGTATTTAGTGGATCAGCCGATGAACTCGAACCTCAGCAGGGTATTGCACACTTGACTGAACACGTTGCATACATGGGATCACGTAAGCGAGAACGTTTATTCGGTACGGGGTCACAAACGAATGCCTATACCGATTTTCATCATACAGTATTTTATGCGGCATGTCCAACATTGGCACCAGGACGGGGCAGCACGCCCATGTTACCCATGGCACTTGATGCATTATGTGACGTTATGGAGGCACGATGTGATCCATCCCGTATCGAAAAGGAACGTCAGGCGGTATTATCTGAAATGACAATGGTTAATACAATTGAATATCGTGTTGAGTGTCAAATATTAAGTACCTTACATCGTGAGAATCGATTAGCGAAACGTTTTCCAATTGGTAAAGAAAGTTTAATCCAAAGTTGGAAACAGGATGATGTTAAGACATGGCATCGAACACACTACCGTCCTGATAATGTATTATTATATATTGTTGGTGATTTAGACCCCTCAGTTGTTGAGAAGACTATACAAGATAAGTTTGGACATTTAACTGCCGAGAAGCAGGGGAGTCAAATTAAGATACAAGAATTGAAGAAGGAGGCTAGTCAATTAGCCGATGCTGTTGTGGGTAGTACAATGAAACAGGCACAGAGTTGGCATTATCCACCTGTTCGACATGATTTTTGTGTTGGTGAGGGTGTGAAGGATATTTTAGATGAAGCAGGTGAAACTGGACAGTTAATTCGTAATGATGCTGCCAAGGCCGACGAGGATGAGATTAGTATTTATGATATTCATTTACAACAACCATATGATTTGGATGACAAGGTCCAATTCTTAAAGGAGGCTGAAATGTCACCGGGGAAGATTATACGTCCACATATTTTCAAGCATGAGTTATTACAGAACTTTTCATTCCACTTATTTGCAAAACGGCCTGTGGAACCTATTAAAGACATTGCAAGCTTTCGTCGAAGTTTGGCAAGGAGGGTTTGTTTAGCGGCGTTGCAAATTCGGTTAAATGTGGGAGGTAGGTCGGATGACCCTGCATTTACATTTGTGGAGTTTAATCAATTGGATAGTGCACGTGAGGGTTGTGCGGTATGTAGCTTAGACATGACTGCCGAGCCAAATCGCTGGGAGGAGGGAGTAGTAACATCTATATCTGAAATTCGTAAATTGGGCTTGTATGGAGTTACGCCTGGTGAGATGGAGCGATATGCCTCGGCATTATTAACCGATGCTGAACAATTAGCAGCCCAGGGAGATATGATTTCACATAGTGATCAATTGGCATACTTGATGGAAACTGTTGCCAATGGACATACATTCATGAGCCCCGAGCAGAGTTATGCGGTAACAGAACAGGCCTTAAGTACTTTAACGCTTGAGGAGGTGAATGAGGCTGCCAAGGAATTGTGTGCACACATTACAGGATTGAAGGATGGAGAGGCGTCGAGTTCGGGTGTTGTAGTGGCAGTGGCGTGCACGCCTAAGTCAGCAGCCGAGGGTGATGCCATGGCAACCTTAAATGACGATAAGCTGTGTGCGGCAATTCGTAAGGCATGTACAATTGACGTCAAGCCAGTGGAGGATGTGGTAGTGCCACATACCCTGGTAACAACCGACGAGTTGGAGAAGGCAATGAAGGACCACCCTCCCGCTTGGGAACCGGGTCAATTCTCCGATGGTACGCCCAATACACCTGCCGATCGTATCACCCGTCCCTTTACTCTACGTCGTTTGGGCAACGGTATTCGTGTGGGTATTGCTCAGAATACTGCCGAGTCTCAACGGGGACACTTGCGTCTCGTGGCACCAGGAGGACGCGACGCCGAGGAACGGTTCGGGTTTAAGGCTGGCTCTCTTGCCGTGGGTGCACGTGCCATGCAGGAGGGCGGATCATTTGGTCGATTCAGCCGTGAACAGGTGGAGCTCTTTGCCGTGGACCATTTGATCATGGTTGAAATTAACTGTAACGAGGAGGCATTGACAATGGACTTTGTCTTCCCTACTACCAACGTGGGTAATTCTGGCTATGGAGACGATATGAAATTGGGCATAACAGGAACTGAGAGTGTTATGCAAATTGTTCGTGAGATATTGATTGAGTTCAATTGGGAGGAGGATGCATTGAATAGGAGTAAACAGAGCTACCGCACGGCACATGAAAGTCTAGGGAAGAGCTTGGAGGGGAAGAGTACTGAAATGATTATGGAAGCTGTGGCTAGTGGCGATCCAAGGTGAGGACAAGAGTTATTTCAGTCTACTATGTTCATGTCTTGTTCAGATTCAGTGCCGAATTCTAAAGTCTCTCTCTCTTTCCCCTACACACTCCACCCTTTACAGATTCTTGTCGATTGATGTGGATACCGTCAATGCTGTCACCCTCGAGGATGCCAAGAATGCCGTCATGTCCCAATTGATGCCAAAAGATATTGAAATTTCCATTTCAGGTGACTTTGTAGTGAATGATGTACTTGATATGATTCTCAATTACATTGGCACTGTCCCCGCAGATGCCAATTCAGAGTACGCAGTTGAACAAGCCAAGAAGGAATTCAGTGGTGTGCCTGCACTTGAACTACCTGGCAAACATCTTGACTTGGAGCTGGAAGATTCAGACCCGCGTGCTGTAGCTTATGTTGCAGGAGCTGCACCTAACTCATGGGGATTCCTTGCTGATGGATCTACTGTTGCGCAAAGAGTTAGTGAGGCTGACAAACGGGCTAGTGATTACGACAAACAACGGAGGGCCCACCCATTGTTTGCTAATGCCGCCCTCTCATTGGTATCTGAAATTGCCAATAGACGGCTTTTCAGTACTGTTCGTGAAAGGAAGCAGCTGACATATGATGCCAACTTTTCATTGACTGGATTTGAGAGACTGAAGGGTGGATGGTTCTTAGTTACCGTCACTGCCTCGAAGGAGAAGGCAAAAGCAGCATTGGAAGCCTGTAAAGAAACTCTCGAGGCACTCAAGACGTCGAATCCAATCTCACCAGATAATCTCGAGTCTGCCAAACGTGTCGTATTGAACCGACACGAGGGAGAGCTCCGTACCTCACAATATTGGGCCACGATGATGTCTGGCATCCAAGAAGAGTCCATCCCATTGAAGGGACCACTTTCGGTGACCGACTTCCATGCCGTAATCGAAAGTATGACCACGAGAGATCTTCAGCTAACTCTCGATTGTATGGGCTTGGAAGAGAGTGAGCTTTATACTGCAATTGGAAAGACAGTACAGCCTGAAGGATTGGTGGATGATGGCATAGTTAAGGCCTCACCAATGGCTGGGATGGGAAGAGGAGGTGCTTTGAAAGGATAGTTTAGACTTGTCGTTACATTTAAGAGAAATGTTTGAAAAGTTAGCTTCTACATATGCTGCATCTGCTTCAACTCCTCTAGAAAGCTACTGCTGTTGTGCACCGTACTACCACCAAGGATGATACGAACCTTCCCTGCATTCGCTTCATTATATAATCCTATCTTTGTACTCTCTTCATATGTCACTCCTCCAACCATGAAGACTAAAATCTCTTGCGGCAGGGGCATACCCTCAACATTCACAGACGTTCCACCGCCTGACAAGAGTAATGGATGAGTTTCACCTCGTAACTTCCCCTTGAAAGCACCCTCCACTGTATCCATTAAAACAGGTGAGTGCTGTGAGTAGACATTCGACACACCTTGAACCGATGACATGAAACTTTTCATCAACTTGCTTGTCACGTCTGTGTTCGTGCCATACAATCCCGGTCCTCGTCTCTTCGACCCTGCATAACGCAATATAGCATCCACCAAGGCAACATTATCAGAAGGTACACCACCGCGTTTCATTGCCTCCTTCACAGCCGGTATAGCATTATTACTCGTTGGTATATTCTCATATCGTAATGCATAAAGCATACCCAAGCGTAACTTATCAGGAATCTTCACGGACGAACTGTTCAACTTCTTCATTAACTCTCGCAAATGCTCGGCATGATTATCAACACATGCCAAATCTTGCTCAAATGCCGATACGTCCATTAAGCTGCATACCTCAACCAATCTTTTAAGGAATCAGAAGTTTTAATTCCATACAGTGATGACAAGAAAGGAGAGGGTTAGTTTTTTTTTAACTAGTAAAAGTGCAAAATCACATCACATATGCAAATAACTAATTGCTTACCTTGCCAATTCACCCATAATGGCAACATGCTTCGACACAGTGTGAGATTGACTTCGTAACTCTGGATACTTATCCATAAACTGTTGCATATCCTCAATAGATTTTAAGTTCGATACTTGATGTACCTTCGATTGTGCTTGATAATCTTGTAATAACTTTTGTATTGCCTCACCTAATTCACCAAAGTTGGAATATCGATGTTTCTGGAAGAAGGTATCATGATTCGGTGCCGAGGATAATACCACTTCTTCCAAGTCCTTGGCAACATTTGGTACACCCTTGAGTATGACACGACTATTGTTCAGACCTAATAGTTCATGTACCATTGCTTGATATGTCCATTGACTTAGCAGGGGTGTGACGGGATCATCCATCCGATCAAGGATTAGAAGGAGCATTGTATTACTGCCACTACTACCTCGTCCACCACCAGATCCTCTCCTGAAATGAAAGATTTGATCTGATGCAATACTTTCACCAATATCAGTAGCAAGTTGCTTTGCCATCTTGGAACTTTTCTGATATCGTATAACAGCCGGTTGACGTTTCATAGCAAGAAGCATCGATTGCAATCCTGTTACATTCCTTTGATATAGATTATTATAATACTCACGTTGTTGAGTATGCGATGATGATGGTGACGACATGGCAACACTCATGGGGAGGGTATTACGACAATTCAAACTCAACAAATCAGGATTAATTGGTAAAAAATCGGCATAGAATTCTTGTACCTGACAAACACGTTCATTCAAATCACTCTCAGCTAGGAGTGTTAATAAATTCATGGGTAGTATACCCGAGAAGTAGATGTGATATTCCGAAAATCGTGGTGATGCCAATTCCTTCACTAGTAGACCAATATTAATTTGTGTTGGACGTAAGTAGCATACTGCCTTCATATGTGAAACTTGATTATTGTCGGGATTATTTTCTTCGGTTAGTTCCAATGAATTGATATCACTGCTCATCAGACTACCGCCATTCTTGTTATTAGTATTAGAGGAAGTAGTATCATCAAGACGACTAACTAGATATACCTCCCTCGATAAGATTTCAGATTGAGATGAAACACATGACAATATTTGTGTGGTCGATGCATCGAGGAGTAATACCTTCATACCCTGACATCGTCCATCACCAGTTATTAAACGATCTATGTACTGTCTTATTGATTCGATACCGTTGAGCTGATTGCTATTGGTATTATGATCTGATGAATCCATTGTAGACTGTAGATTATATTGTCGGTTGTACTTGTTGTTTTTTATGTCACTTTTGCAATTATCAGGGGTGGGTGCAATGAAGATATCATAAAGCAAAAGATCGGTGAGTTAGTGAAGAAACATATGATTGTTGGTTAGTCTTAACAATCCATATGGTATCGTATTGATTAAACCTCTCAACCAGCCCACCTAAGGCATAAGAAATAAGTTGGGTTTCTTTCTTCCACAAAACCACAATAAGTGCCGCCCGTCAACGAAGAAATAATTTGTTGATAACTTACCTTGTCTAATAACACACACACAAACGGTATAGATGATGATTGTTAGCACAGATATATCGAGCTGTACTTGCCTTACTATTATCTACCTAGAGTGCTGCACACAAAGCAAAAAAAAGTTTCAACTATCTGGAAGTTTCTAAAAAGGACTCCTCATCCATTCTGTGCCTCAAGAGCCTCCAGTAGAAGACTTAGAAGTACTTAGCCGTGAATGACACGTCGGAGGCATATACTGTATAATTCAAACAACTCGAAGTTATCGATTATAGCGAACATAGGAGATAACCACACTCATGTTTAAGGCGGTATCTTTGGATGCTCTTTATTTGTGGTGTTGCTTTATGTATTTTGATCTTTGCTCTACTCTATGGGAGGTAGATGACTTTCTATTTGCAAAAATAGACATAAAGTATGAAGTATCCAATCGTCAAAGTGATCTTTACTTTAACTATAAAAACTCATTCATTACCAGCTATCGTACTTAAGTCCTCTATCATCTACCCTTAGATTTCTTCTTAGTAGCAACCATTGCAAATCCATCATCATCTACTTGAGGTTGAGGTTTCTCTTCTGGCTTTTCACCCAATTGTCTCGGAGGTGGTAATTCCTTCTTTGGTTTTGGTGGACTACCGAATAATGTACTCGATGATAGGTAATATGTCTTTGCTACATCTTCTATACTGTTGTTGTTGTTGTTGTTGTTGTTGTTTATCATTCCTATTTGCATGGCTTGTTGTGGTTGTTGGTGTGGTTGCTGGTGTGGTTGATTATTTGATGATGCACTGCAACTCCCAACTAATGCTGTTGATTGATGTTGCTCGATATTAACATCATCTATCATATGCTCATCATCATCATCATCACCATCCTCTCCACTTTGTATAACATTCATCGGCATCTTCACATTCCCCATTTTCATACTCTCCTCAGCTCGAATTGCATCCTGAACAACACGAACAGCCAACCCTACATCACCCTTACTACAATCTTCATACATATTCCATATCAAGTTTGATATTTCAATCTCACTCCCATCTTCTAATACTATACCAAACTCCTCTTCCATGTAGGATG
>Ga0214478_101253_pt1 | contig 13203 bp, 14 predicted proteins | sample M1_20Mar14CPVII9_2_FD_178001 | JGI IMG/M metagenome (GOLD analysis project Ga0214478, IMG submission 178001) | Marine eukaryotic communities from Monterey Bay, California, United States - M1_20Mar14CPVII9sort6BwellD7 | ecosystem: Environmental > Aquatic > Marine > Unclassified | place: USA...
TGTGCAATATTAGGTATTAGATATCATTACTGATGTGGTATGCCAAGGTCAAAGTTTGTCTTTTGCACTCAAACTTGCTTTTTTTCAGACTTAGCCATTTTGAGAGAGAAGGATACGGTATCCTAGGAGGTCGTTTTCACAGTCGAATTTTTGACAGACACTTTCAGAGTAACCATGGGTATGATTTCATGGGTATTTTATCATTTTGGGGGTACTAAATATCCCGATTTGGCAGGAAAATGACCCCTCAAGTATACCTCAGGAGAAAATTTTGGCGATTTACCCCACTTTGTACTGAATTCCTACGTAGAAATGATACTCATACTCACATACCCATGTACTCATGAAATTACCCCTGGGTATGAGTATTTACCCATAGACACACCCATCAAGAAAAACCCGTGAGTATATATACCCGTTACCTACCCACCCATGGGTATTTCTTCATGGGTATGCAACCCTGATCACTACCATCTGTTTTACCTCTCCTATCAATAGGTATTGATTGGTCCAATTATATTCTAGTAATATATCTACTGAGTAGTGGATATTGCTGAGTAGTAGTAGTGCTATATTATTTAAACAAGACTCTTCTCGTCTTCTCCAATCTAAAAAAAAATGACACATCATATGCTTCATTTTTGTTTGGTGCTGCTACTCGTCACCTCTCCGGTAGCTGCAAGAAGATTTGCAGTACCAAAACATACTGTCGGTGTTAACACTGTTCGAGGAGGAGACGATATGAAACCAAGAGATAAAATTAAGGCGGCTAGAAGATTTGATGTACCAAGAGGAGGAGGAGATGATAAGACGGCAAAATGGTTAGAGGCATGCCAACAATTGGCTCCTATAACCAGCATCCTATGTTCAATGGCACCATTGCCAACAATACATGAAATATCTGAAACAAAGAGTGTTGGTGGTCTACCCCTACTACCTTACTCATCAATGACTGCAAACGGATTTATTTGGGCTTTATATGGCCACTTAGTATATTCCCCGCAAGGTATGTTTGTATGTATATGCATTATGTAATATCTTTTGGTGCATGTACTCATCCACATTATATTCTCTTTTGTGTAGTGAAATGGACCGGCATTGCAGGAGCTGTCCTTGGAGGTTATTATTTCAAAGAGTTCATAAAGTACATACCAAAAGAGCTATATCAACAACACATTACTGTTTTGGCAAGCATTATCCTGATGAATACGTATATTTATTACATGTTTCCTAAAAGAAAAGCCGCCGAAGTCATTGGGAAAGAAGGTGTCTTGTTGTATATCATACTATTTTCATCACCTCTTATTAAATTGAAGAATGTCATTGAAAGTAAATCAGCTGTCTCAATACCGCTTTCATTCACAATTGCAAGCACACTGAACTGTAGTCTTTGGACGATAGTCGGTATGTTTTTGATGAATGACTTCAATGTGTATTTCCCTGCAGCAATGGGACTGTCAAGTGCACTGGCACAATTACTTTTGAAAGGAATATATGCTGGAGATAGTGTTGCATAAATTTGATTAGACTCGATATCATATTATCATAAGCGGTAGAGAGAGTAAAGTACTTCAGTCTAGATGAAACATATACTAGTAAGTTACAAACTCTAGTTTCACTGGAGGCATCTCCATCAGCTCTAACTTCTCATCATCACTGTTTGCATCACCATCTTCTGCAGTCTCTTTCTTTTTCTTGCCAAATAGATCTCTTGCAATTGACGCCGGTACTGACTTCTTCTTTATAATGTAAACACATGCACCATATGTTGGTGTGTCATCCTCGCTTGGGTTCTCTATCTCCTTTCCGTTTGCATCAAGGTATTTCCCTTCACCTCCATGTACTTCTACTGACCAAACATACTCCTTCTCGTCGTCATTATCGGCTGTGTCTTTAGTTGATTTAGTCTCTTCTCTTTTTTGCTTCCGTCTTTCCAAGAACTCATCCTTCAATCCTGAAAATACAATATCTTCAAGCCAGCCCATACCTTTATCTTCATTAGCATTAAGATGACTAACAATTAGAATAGCACCTCCTTCACTTGTCACACGTGCCATTTCTTCCACAATCTTGATACAGTTGGGAATGCCATCTACATCGTCGGAGAGCATTGCATCTAATGTCCCCTTCTCTATGATCAAGTCATATGTGTTGGACTCAAAGGGAAGTGATCTTGCATCCAATGCTTGAAAGGTTGGTTGAAGTTGGTGTGTGGTATCTTTCTTTCCTGAAGAGTTTTGCTGTTCCTGCTCTAACTTCTTTTGCTGTTTGATTAAAGTTTCAATAACTACCTCACTGTAGTCTATACATGTCACTTCTTCAATGAGATTAGCATTTGATCCATTATCAGATTGTTGCATTGATACTAGATCGGACAGCAATGAAGTTGCAATAGGCACATCTCCACAACCAATTTCCAGGACTCGTTTTGGTGTCAAGTTGGTAGTATCAATGTGTGGTAGTTCTTGTTGTTGTTCCATATCTTCCTCTGTATCTTCTTGTGTATTGTCATTTGTACTACTATCATTTTCAGCTCTAGGTTCAGTATCACTGCCCTCTTCTTCTTCCTCTTCTTCTTCAACCCATGACTCTGTATCAGAACATTCATCACTCTCGGCTACTTCATTATCTGTACTACCCAATATAAGAGGCATAATGAGTGGTTTGAGTTCATCGTATGTGAAATACCACGAGTGTCCTGCATTGATGGCCTCTTTAGACAAAACGACTCCATCTAAAGTGTAAGATGACTCGTCCACAGTAACCCCTGGTAAATGTGATTTATAACGTGCTTCCCAATACTCTTTAGTACCATACTTCGGCACTTTACTAGTAGTATCGTTGCCATCGTCAGCAGCAATGGTATCGGAAGATTTTCTTTTCATATTATCTTTCTCTTGATATTTAATATAGTGTGCAATCCTCCAAACTATTGTAGTTCAATGGATCATCATCCAAAGATTTTCTTATTTGATTATTACTTATCTTTCTCTCTGATAATATAAACTCTACGAGTAAAACTAACAAACCGGTTCGTTGGTATCTGAATCTCTTTTGAAGCTCGATAATTGTTTTATTATCTTCTCCTAACCTCCATCATCACGCCATAATGGCGTGGATGGAGTAGAGAGCTTAAAAGGATACCCTCATCGGTATCCCCCTACCTCTTTACATCCTCTTCTTAGCAAGTAGCTTGAGGTGATACTGAATTGGCACCTCTTTCGTCTATCAGCAAGGTACCGCATATAATCATTTGGTTGCTGTTATTCTTGTGGGGTCGGTGGATGGATGCTGTCAAGATACCGTGTGTAAGTTGTTGGAAAGTAAAAAAAAATGAGGAAAAAACTATTTGTATGGATGCCTCAGAAGATGGTTGTGAATACAAATACTTGTAACATTCTTAATATTATGAATCATATTTACTTCACAAATATCAAAACATTCTAACCTGCAATTGACATTACTACCCCAAACTTTGCTCTTTAACTAGTAGCCTTCAGAAATCAATTTTCAAGTATTCCTTCCTCGTTCCCCCATTACTACCTACTTTCACTGACCATACCCCTGCCATCTTATAGCTAATTTGCACATATCTCATTGTTCATTTCTGTATATATCTCGTCGATTTATTTGCCAATGGCCGACCAAATCAAGAATGCAATGGGAAGTAATGCTGCAAAGACGATTGATCCTCCGTAAGCGGCCATCTTTGAATTTCCACTGTTATTCTTATTTCCTTTGATACTGTTGGGATCAACCTTTAAGTTAAGTGCTGTCGAGGAGGAAGAAGTAATATCAAATGAAGGTCTGGTGATGATAGGAGATGATGTAGTTTGTGTTCTAGAAGTAGTAAGAGATGATGATTGTGTAGTAAAGGCGGAAGTTGAGCTAACTACAACAGCAACGATGAGGAGGGCGGAGATAAAATTGTTCATGATTTATAATTGAGTAGTGTTTAGTAGTAAATTATAGACGCTACGATTGATTGGTTGTAGGAGGAGATGTGGTGCAACTTCTTTGCAAATAAATGACATCAATGAGCTGGTGAACAACGGTTATATTTATTCATTTCAAGAATAAATCATCGCCAAACATTGTGTCTCCCTTGCAATATATACCAAGGAGCACGAGTATGTATAGTATTGGAATTGCTATTAATAGAACATAACTGACTTATAATATAATGGTACCATCCGACAATATATCTCGCCCCTATGCCTCGATTTATCCGAGACAATATATCGCCATTCGAGCACCACTTTCGTTAAGTTCTTCAATCAACCAACCTGCAATAACAATAGATGGTAATCTTGATAAAACATTTTGGGATGAAGTAGATTGGAGTGAAGAGTTTATAGATATTGCAACTGATACTAAACCCAAGTTTACAACTAAGATAAAGATGAGATGGGATGATGACTTTCTTTATGTAGGTAAGAAGACTGTATCTTGTTGTAATAACATCTTATGCATGACATAGTAATACATATCTTGCTATTGCAAATGTTAGGTGCATACATGGAGGAAACTGATGTTTGGGGAACACTCACAGAACATAATAGTGTAATCTTTCATGATAATGATTTTGAAGTCTTTATTGATGCCGACGGATCAAATCACAATTACAAAGAGTTTGAAATCAATGCACATGGCACTGTATGGAGTTTGTGTCTTAATAAACCATATGATGACAGCGGCAGTGAGAATAGCAAACGAGTCAATCCAACAGTTGGATACGATATGAAACCACCATTGATATCTGCAACAAAAGTATATCCAAACGATGCCATCAATCAACCCGGTGTGACTAATACACACTGGACTACTGAAATAGCTCTTCCTATATCAAAGTTAATGGAAAACAATCCAAATGCTAAGAAGCCATCCGAGGGAGCTTTCTGGAGAATAAAGTGAGTTGGGTGCTGTTTGTGTGCTCTTAATGACCTACACATGTTCATAGCCAACTACTGTCTGTTTATCTAGCTTCTCAAGAGTTCAATGGGGTGTGGAAGTAACTGAGGATGGCAAGTATGAGAAGAAGCCTTGTTGTCAATCTTGTGCTAGTCCTGGTGCTTCAGCTGAAGACAATTGGGTGTGGAGTAAACAGGGTGAAGTAGCTATGCATTTACCGGAAAGATGGGGTATATTACAATTCGAAACACAAGCAGACAAAGAAGTCAAGTATTATGAAGAGTGGGATGCTCGGTGTGCTGCAATGGCGATATATTATGCACAGAAAACTTATCATAAAGAAGAAGGAAAGTACACAACAGACATTGAAGACTTGAAACATTACTCGACGCAACCATTCCCTATTTATGATAATGCAAATATGGTTATATCACTCACTGAGGAGGGTTATGAAGCAAGCGCCACTATTGAATCACACACTGCAACCGTTAACCAAGAGAGATATTTGAGAGCGTTTGAGACACTTAAAAAAAGTACAACTACTATAGCTGAAAGTTGACATCTTGTATACATTGTTAAACTAAGAAGATGCTTTTATCATTTCTTCTATTGATAAAATCTTCTCTCTTGGCTGAGCATCACTCCTAAGTCTATTGCAATCAGTTTCAGCCTCTTCTATCTTCTGAAATTGATCCCAGCTAATAGCATCAACTCCATCTTGATTATGTAACAGATCAGTGAGACCAGCCCTTCCTTTCTTATTTTGTGAAATTACATCTTGTTGCGTATTTATAAACTGCATAATAGAAGCAACTGTATCCTTTGCATCTCCTATATTTGTTCCAATAATACCTGAAGGACCCCGTTTGATCCATCCACTTACAAATAGATTGTTATCTCCTGCAACTTTTCCATGCTCATTAGCAACTGTGTTTTTCTGATTGTCAAATAGTTCAAGCTCTTCCATTCCTTCTAATGGCATTCCTTTATAACCAATACTAACGAGTACTAAATCTGCATCTAATGTCTCAGTTTTATCTATTTGTATAGGTTTTTGTTGAAATGGTTCGCCTTCGAGTTTTGTTCTTTTGCATACCACTTTTCCTACTCTCTTGGGATCTTTATCACTCGGCTCTAAACCAATAGGATTCATTAAGAATCTGAGCTCAACTTGTTTTGCCATATCTCCTTTGTCATTCACTATTGCTGAATCTTGAAGGAGCTTGTCCATCCGTGTCTTTGGTCTTCCTGATGCACCTTTCAGCTCTGCTTTTGACGATTCGGTCATACCCAAATCTAGCTCATCTTTTCTAATAATGAATGATGCATCGTGGCCTTCTTTCTTTAACTTTGTTAGCTCACGCAATTCCTGATATTAGAGAGTATTGTTAAACAAATACTGGTATTCTACATCAATGTATGCATATGTCTCTTACCTTTATTGTAAATGCACCTTGTACATGACCTCTTCTTCCAACAATACTAACATGCGACACTCCTCCTTGTAATACTTCTAATACCGAGCTTGGCGTATCAGTATCAATCAGGCCATCTTTACCTTTTGCCAACACTCGTGCTACATCCAATGCAACATTACCTTGACCAATAACTACAACTTTTGAAGGAGAAACTTTTGCAGTTGTATTATCCTCTTTACTACTAGATTCGTTTGTATCCTCTTTTGATGAAGGCCACAAAGATTGTTTCACAATAGAACCAATATGACCAAACTCTGGATGTCCATTGTACCATGCCACAAATTCTCGTGCACTAAGTACTCCCTCTAATTTATCTTCTCCGGGTATACCCAATCGATTATCCGCTTGACACCCATATGCTAATACGACAACATCATAAAGAGATTGAAGTTTTGTAAGAGAAATATCTTTCCCTACATCAATATTACCAAAGTAAGATAAACTAGCATCACTTGAAACAGTATCATCTCCTCCTCCATCTTTCTTATTAAACAAAGATGCAAAATCATTCTCGACATTTTTAACTTCGGGATGGTCGGGTGCTACGCCATATCTCACAAGCCCATAAGGCGTAGGTAGACGTTCAATCATGTCAATATCAATACCAGACCAAAGTGATGTGTGTTCATTATCTGCTATTGATTGTTCGGCAGCACTGTTTGATGTTGCTGATTGTATCTGTTTCAACATGGATGATGTAAGATACTTTGCAGAATAGAATCCGGATGGCCCAGCTCCAACTATAGCCACTGAAAGTCGAGGAGGTATATTGCTATTATTATTTCTACTACTCTCTTCATTGTTTATGGTACTACTGTCGACAGTGGAGAGAAATTGTTTTCCATAACAATAACATGAGTATTGCAAGTTGTTTGATTGTTGGAATCTACATGCATTATTGATTGATGATGACTCTAGCTTCTTTGCAGTAGAAACAAATAAAGGAGAACGATGTACAAACAATACCCGAGGTTGAAGCATGACAAAGTATGAAGAGAGGAAGTTTAGAGTGTATACCTATGTAATAAGTAGTATTATCAACTTCACAGGTGATTGGTGATTTATGAGAGTATATAAATCATTCACCGTCTCGATTTACAGAAAGCTTTCTTCCAACCACTAAACTTCACACCGTAAGCTTTTTTTACTAACAAAATGTAACTTTCTCAATATTGGACATTTTTCAGTCAGTGAACATTCTGTTGTGGTCTACTTGATACCATTAATCCAATTCTAATGAGAAACATCTTTTGCATGCTGTGTTTCAGTAAGAAAAACACAATAGAAAATGTCAACAATTGTGCAAAAACCCTAATATGGACAGCCTTCGACCATCAAATAGGGGTATAACAACATGTAGGTGCTACAAAAGTGGTTGTTTGGCATTGCATAGGTGTATATCAAAGTGATGAACACTCCCAGCATGATTGTAAGTCCCTCCAACATACTTTTACAGCCTCATGTTGGCAGGTTTCTTGCCTCAGATCTCGATTTTTTGCCCACTCTCAGGTCACATTTGGCCATCAAGTGGCACCTCAGAGATGTAGGCTTCTTACAGTAGTGGTTGTTTGGCATTGTATAGGTGTATATCAAAGTGATGAACACTCCCAGCATGATTGTAAGTCCCTCCAACATACTTTTACAGCCTCATGTTCGCAGGTTTCTTGCCTCAGATTTCGATTTTTTGCCCACTCTCAGGTCACATTTGGCCATCAAGTGGCACCTCAGAGATGTAGGCTTGCTACAGTAGTGGTTGTTTGGCATTGTATAGGTGTATATCAAAGTGATGAACACTCCCAGCATGATTGTAAGTCCCTCCAACATACTTTTACAGCCACATGTTGGCAGGTTTCTTGCCTCAGATTTCAATTTTTTGCCCACTCTCAGGTGACATTTGGCCATCAATTGGCACCCCAGAGATGTAGGCTTGCTACAATAGTGGTTGTTTGGCATTGTATAGGTGTATATCAAAGTGATGAACACTCCCAGCATGATTGTAAATCCCTCCAACATACTTTTACAGCCACATGTTGGCAGGTTTCTTGCCTCAGATTTCGATTTTTTGCCCACTCTCAGGTGACATTTGGCCATCAATTGGCACCCCAGAGATGTAGGCTTGCTACAATAGTGGTTGTTTGGCATTGTATAGGTGTATATCAAAGTGATGAACACTCCCAGCATGATTGTAAATCCCTCCAACATACTTTTACAGCCACATGTAGGCAGATTTCTTGCCTCAGATTCCGATTTCTGCCGACTTTCAGGCAACATTTGGTCATCAAGTGGCACCTCAGAGATGTAGGCTTGCTACTATAGTGCTTGTTTGGCATTGTTTATGTATATAACAAAGTGATGAACACTCCCAGCATGATTGTAAGTCCCTCCAACATACTTTTACAGCCACATGTTGGCAGGTTTCTTGCCTCAGATCTCGATTTTTTGCCCACTCTCAGGTAATGTTTGGCCAGCAAGTGGCACCTCAGAGATGTAGGCTTGCTATTATAGTGCTTGTTTGGCATTGTTTATGTATATAACAAAGTGATGAACACTCCCAGCATGATTGTAAGTCCCTCCAACATACTTTTACAGCCACATGTTGGCAGGTTTCTTGCCTCAGATTTCGATTTTTTGCCCACTCTCAGGTAATGTTTGGCCAGCAAGTGGCACCTCAGAGATGTAGGCTTGCTACAATAGTGGTTGTTTGGCATTGTATAGGTGTATATCAAAGTGATGAACACTCCCAGCATGATTGTAAGTCCCTCCAACATACTTTTACAGCCACATGTTGGCAGGTTTCTTGCCTCAGATCTCGATTTTTTGCCCACTCTCAGGTAATGTTTGGCCAGCAAGTGGCACCTCAGAGATGTAGGCTTGCTACAATAGTGGTTTCTATCCAACCTTGTGGGAAAGCATTTTTATCATATCTAGAGCATTCCTATCAAATGGTGTGATTTTACGCTTGGCATGAAGTAAGGCATTTCGTATAACAAAGAAAGTTAAGAAACAGAAATCTTCCATAATATTCATTTTAGTTCTTAGGTAGCAAGATCCGATTTAGCGGGGTCGACCCCCTAGATAGCTCCCTAAACCCCTTTTTGTTTGTTTGTTTATTTATTTTTATACGATAAAGCCAAAATTTGAAGCCTTGATATCAACGGGCTAGCTCTCTTTCGAATACAAAATTGATACGACTGTCGTCAGCAAAAATTCTTTTAGTTTTCAGTTGTTTTGCAAATCAATAATTTCTACCCTCCAATAAGTTATACCTTTGCAATATAATATTAGCCGGCGTGTATATATCTAACGTCTCCAGAGTAGCTGCAAATATTGATAATATCCTCATCGTTGATTGCAATTAATTTTATACAATTTCAGCGGCAGCAGAAAGAGAAACATCAATAATCAATTATAGCCTACAAACTTCAACCTGATTAGTATTATATCATAGCAAGTATGTCAAGCCTAGTTAAATACGTGGACCACACCTATCGTGATTATTCACGGTATATCGAGGATGGAGGTGAATTAATTCGGCACAAGAAGTCGAATAACAACTTTACGGCACGTTTACACAGAGTTTTGTCAGATCCACAAAACTCAACCGTTATTACTTGGATGGTAAGTGACACATATGTATTCATATTGCTCAACACCAACGGTATTGTTCATGGGGGTATTGATGCTATTGGTTCGAATGATTTTATTTGTCTCGTTTCTCATACATACACTCTACTACCGCTCTTAATCTACCTACACCACAATAGCCACATGGACGTGCCTTTAAAATTCTATCGAAGGAAAAACTCATATCTGATGTTCTCCCCAACTATTACGTGTGCAAGAAGTATGAGTCTTTTTCTCGACAGTTGAATGGTTGGGGATTTAAGAGGTTACATCAATCCGGGCCAGGTACGTACCCTCGAGGATTAATGGTGGATATTTCCATATATGTGTCGTATTATTGTTACTCACATGATATGTACTTTCTCTACCTACTATCTATCATGCCATAGACTTGGGGTGTTACTACCACGAATGCTTCCTAAGAGGCCTTCCCGACCTTACATGCCTAATTCGTCGTCTACCAAGCAATCTTGGAAAGAGTACGCCCTTTCCCGATGGTAAGTCTCATAACATTCAGTACTTGAGACACATTGATACACATCTAACCTATCCTCTATCAATTGGTATATACAACATCTTCATCTTATATACATTAGGGGAACCTGACTTTTACATGATCAGTGAACAGTTTCCAGTACCCCCTAAGATTACTGAACAAAGGCAAGCTGCAATCAACGCCTTAGGAAATGGGATGATGACAAATCCGATTCATCAAGCCCCTAATCCACCCCCTTCTGCATCAGCAGCAGTAGCAGCAGCTCCACCTCTATCTATGCAGTACAGCGGTGCGTCTCATCTCTACCCACAATCTACTGAACAGTTGCTTGCCAACCAAAACTTGCAGAGACAGTATGAGAGTCTTTTGCTCTCCCAATACGGTGGTGGGTTGGCACAATCATCACAACAGCAGTTGCAATCTCAACAACAGCAGTTGCAATCTCAACAACAGCAGTTTCAATCTCAACATCAGTTGCAAACTCAACAGCAATTGCATGCTCAGCTACAAGCTCAGTTGGAACTCCAAGCTCGTCTTCAAGCTCAGCTGAATGATACCTATGCTGCTTACTCAAAGTCAACCGGTGGAGGGGGTGCCGCCCTATTGTCAGGTGTAGGTGGCCTACCACCTGCTGTAGGACTACCACCTATCCAAGGCTTACCTGCACAAAATGTTAATATCAATTCCGCTGTTATGTCTGATGAAAGTAAGGATGACAAGAAGGATGCTGCCGCTACCGATCCGTTTGCTCCCATTCCACTTTCAGAATCCAAACAAGATTCTGATGACGAGGAAGATGAACAAACAACAAAACCTGAGGATGCTGCTCCAACTCCAAGCAAACTACCAGCAATTAAAGCTTGAATTTCTCGTCTTGATGTTAAATGTCCATAATAATGTTTATCCTGCCCTACGTTTTGTTGTATAAAATAATAAGTGTTTGTTGTTGTTGAATATCTTTGCAGTAAGATTATTTCATAATATATGCATGGTACGTTAAAACTTTACTATACAATTTATTATTACAACTCTAACCCAAACATTACAGGATACAACCGCAATAGTATATATACATCCCCAATCCACCAAACCGTAAACCTCAAATTTAGAAGCCTTTCAGATTATTCATCAGGATCTCATTTTGTCGATATTGATTACCATTTCGCTGGCACTCCCATTGTAATCTCTCTTCATTTGACATATCATCTAAATTTCTATTAGCATCCCACTCTTCTATCGGAACATATTTACCCTTCTTCTTTGGTTTATTATCATTATCACTTGATATACTATCATTCATACCACCATTAATCTTATTATTATTTGATGCCAATCCTTTCTTTCTTGCAACAGACTCCTCGATAAACTTCTCAAATGTTGCTGGATCTTTAGAAGCTACCTGTAATGCATCCCAATATGAATCATCATCTTGCCATGGCTCATCCTCAAGTGGTGAATGCTTTGGTATTGCAACATGAAGTCGTGTTCGTATTATTGTTGTGGATTTTTTTGATATTGATACTTGCTGTATAAATGCCTCCACCATATTAATATATGATAGGACACCAATTAAAAAGAGAATACCTATGCTCGCCGACATATCTATATACCCCTTCATCTTTTGGATTAATACAATTCTCTCTGCTATGCAAGTTGTGAGTTTGTGTTGATGTAGTGAAATTTTTTTGCTATCTAATTGGGAGTCTTTGATAATAATTGGGACATACTTATTGTTGTTTGTATGACCACTAGTGCAGATATTCTTGCACACCGTGCAAACAACTTGCACCGTGCAATTGCATTGTGACATCGCTAAAGAGAGATCAAACAGAGCAAAAAGGAGGGCATATTTAGGGGTATCGCTCGCTTACATTATCAGAGAATTGCATTAGTTGGTAGTAGTTGATAGATAGTATGTTTCAATGAATATCGATATGATACATACTATACAATTACACGGTGCTCGTTGTTTTGCAATGATGTGCTCGAATATGTGCTCTCATTGTCATACATAATAACGCTCACTGTAATACGTGCATTGCATTGAGACTTGAGTACAGAAATCTGCACGCGTTCAGCCCCACATGCCCGCATTCGCTATCGCTCATGCGTGCATTTTGGGGCTTCACTAGTGCAGATTTCATGCACTAAAACCTCGCATGCACTGCACTGGTTACAGTGCACGTTATTAAAGTAATTTGTAGCTTTCTACGAGTTTGACTCTGTAGTATGGTATTGTTTTGAAGATAGAAGGCAGCTACCGCTTAACAATGTTGCAATATGAAGCAAAAATCTCTTCGGTTTATTATTTCCATATCATGCCTTCTCATATTATGTCTTTTATGCAGAGGTGGGCTGATTGAAGAGCAAAGAGTTGCTGAATATCATCATCGAAATTATCAATGGCCACCATTAGATGAGGAGTATATACCTAATACAGAAGGATGGAAGACGTTTATGAAACGTAGATTAGAACAGGTGCAGAGAATTGAGGACTTGGGTGACATGTACAATGGTTAGTCTGATAGTATATGCACATATCTCTGCAAATTGCAATACTAACACAATGGATTGCTTTTTCTTTACATTCAGGTTGGGTATCAGCTATACATACAAGTCTTATAGCACCGAACTTTACTGAATATGGTTGGGCAGTGACAAGATCTCCTGAGGTGAGCTATAATATACTGAAGA
>Ga0214478_101256_pt1 | contig 13184 bp, 15 predicted proteins | sample M1_20Mar14CPVII9_2_FD_178001 | JGI IMG/M metagenome (GOLD analysis project Ga0214478, IMG submission 178001) | Marine eukaryotic communities from Monterey Bay, California, United States - M1_20Mar14CPVII9sort6BwellD7 | ecosystem: Environmental > Aquatic > Marine > Unclassified | place: USA...
CATTAGGACCAATGACACAAGTGAAGTTGAAGAAGGGTCCAATACGTTGTTTACCCGCATAGGATTTGAAGTTCTCGAGTTCTAAATATGTCACTGGCATGGTTATTTGCAATTATTTATAATCAGTTGTGGTGGTGGTGTCTTTTCCCTTACGCCGGTTGATTATATAGTATATGGGTTGGTGTATGAGTTTGTGATTATATCTGAAATTGAATTTTGGAGTGATAAGAAGATACAAAATAAATGAGTACATGATATATTATATGAGATGGATAAACAATAACATTAAAAAGAATCTGTTTCAATATACTTTTACAATCCGCAAGGTATGACCAACTACAATTAAAAGGCAAGGTAACAAATTGACTTAGTTAATCATGCACCAAGGACCACAAGACTCAAGAACATAAGATATGAAACTTTGCTCCGCCGACTACCACCTGCGCCGAAATACTAAATAAAGAAATCCCACCAGCGGCATTAAATATGTAATAAAGGATGAATATCTTTATCCCTGCTACTCACCTAGAATAATATGCGCCACCTAACACAACAATTAGTAAGGTGCACAAGATTTGCCCTTTGTCTCGCCCGAGGGCAATACATATGCCCTGGGACTAAAAGCTGAAGGCTGAAAGGGGTAGGGTTTCTCTATGTAGGTAGTTGTGATATCACATCAACACCCCTTTATATACAAGTAAAACATCATATCTAAGCAACAGTGATAGCATACCACCTCTTGATGGCCAAACATTGTCAAAGAGAGCTACAATTGTAGAGGAAAAATCAATGTGCAATGACTTGCAACATCATAAGTAAAAAAGTAGACCAAATAATACTGTGGTAGTCAATCAATGGAAAGCCTGTAAAGAATTGATTTAGATAGTGTATTGTTGGACTATGAGACGAGCTATTGTATATTGCCAAAGAGAGTTGTCACGGGTTCATGATTCTGATTTCTGATTTGGAAAAAGATAGGATACCGCGGTCCCAAAATGCTGAGAGTCCATTTTCATTGTCAACACCCACAAGTACCATATCAGCTGGTATCAGCGGTTTGTGACGATCTGAGTCCAACAAATATATCTACACGATGCTCAATGATGATCAGGATCGCTTTATTTATTTGTTAATTTAATTTTAATTACAGCGCGGTCAGTTATGATGTGAGTTTAGTTGTTATATCTTCGCCCCTTAAGCTCGAACGAAAGCAACTACCATAATGCGATGACAAGCTGATATTGATACGCCGATCGCCGCAGTACATGATATCATGTATATATAAAAACGGCAAGTGATGAGATAGTTGATATATTGATGTTGCTGTTGATGTTGTACTCATCGCCCTTCTAATATTGCAATCTCACATTATTTTGGTTAGTTGCAACTTAATCTCTCTAGAGAGGTATCGGTGAGTGTTGTGAAGCCAATATATACTGAACTATGTTTTATTCACCGCTTGTTTTTCATATTGCAAATCAAACTGAACCAATCTATTTGGTTGCTCCTTCGATAGGATGTATCCGTTGCTCGTATAAATGGAGTTGGAGGTTAGGTTAATTCGTCGTTATTGGTGAGTGTTAGTTGTGAAGCCTTTACGGTTTAGTTGATGTACCGCTAGTTTATGCAACTACTAACTTGCTCTATCCATTGTTTTGTGCTGAAGTAAAGGATCATACTCGCTCTCAGGCAAACAGTCATTTATTATTTGATGGACCCAATATAAGGCTACAGAAATGCCCGTGAACCCAATAAAGACATAAAACTCAAAAGGACCGACCCATCTGCTCTTTAGCTAAGCCCGTGAAACAAAATGGACCCAAAAATCACAACTATGGCCTTATGCACCACAACTCTTTGTGATAGTATGTCTCACAAACATATATACTTTCAAAGTCAAAACAACAACAACAACAACAACAACAACATACCAAAAAACAACTAATATCAAATCATACAAATGTATCTCTCCTTGCGTACAGCTGCAGCAGTGCTGCTGCCGCTCCTCCTGCATGAAGTGCAGTCCTCAGCTGAAGCTGATGAGCGAATCATTGGACGACGCCTCCGTCGCAACAACAACATGAGTTCTTCTTCTTCTTTGAGTCTCGGAGAAACTGATAAAGTAAGTATATCCCCAAAATATAGTTTGATGGCATGTGTATCAGCAAACACAGGACATGCCTCTTGCGAAATAATCTCTCTAACCTATTTATGTTCATTTGCTAATTCTTCTTTTCATCTCCAACACACAGACTGAATCAGGCAATGAGGAAGACCTCCGTCGTCTTATGGCTATGGAAGGACATGAACATGACGGCATGTTTCATCCCCTCACGTGCAATTCAAACATCTCAATCGATACCTGCCTTGGACCAGATACTGTTCCCTTCTCTACTATTGTTGCTGCAGCAGATCATACCCCCGTTAGTGCCATCTTACAGGGTGTGGCCGTGGCAACTCAGTCCTCCACCTGCTGGGGCGAACTGGCCTCTAATGCGATCAATGGTGATCATGGTGATATCTCTCACACCTGCGAAAATAGCGACTCTCCAGCTTGGTGGATGGTTGACTTTGGCGAGGGCCATGCCGTAGGAGAAGTGGGAATTGTCAACCGCCAAAGCGGATGGAAATATAGAATGGTGGGGGCTGATGTTGAAGTGCTTGCTGATGACATGAGCATCGTGGCAAGCAAGAATGTAGCGGGCGAGCAAGGTGAGTTCCGGCGATGATATGACTCCTTTGACTTTGAGGCAAAACACATTTTGCTGTCTACTGTCGTTGTCTTCTTCTTCTCACATGAAATTATCCGTATCATACTACTTATAGACATTTACTATTTCAATTTTGACGGTGCTACTGGACGTTATCTGCGTATTATCCAACGCTCGAATCTTGAGCCCCTCAACATTGCAGAGGTCAAAGTGTACAAGGCTCCTGCTCTTGCCACTAATCAAACTCCGTACGAGCACAGGTACACCAAGCCCGGCAGTAACCTAACAAGCGACGAGTATGTAACTGGCGAGGCACATATTCCATGTGGGGTCTGTGCCATTGTCGATTATGAGGATGGTAATACGGTGGAAATTCCTCGTGGCATCAACGTAGAGGGTATGCTCTACTTTCCCCCCACTGCAAACGTTGAGCTTCGTACCCCCCACCTCTATGTGCAGGGAAATCTCAAAATCGATGCCCCGAACGACGGTAACAAGATTAAGGTGCACATGATCAATACTGGGCACGAACAGTCCATGATCCCACACGTTGAGAATGCAAACCAGTGTTTGGAAGTGGGTTGCAGCTTTGGTGAAAAAGCTGTAGTCGTTGCTGGTGGTAAGTTGTTATTCTCCTGCTATGCTTTTTCTCCATATTCAAGAATTGTACCTTGGCTTCCTTTACCTTTGTGTCACTTAGGTACCATTGACATCCAAGCCCTTCCTGATCCTTCGTGTCCCACCTGGACATTCCTTGAGGCAGTCCTCGATGAGGGTACTAATCAAGTTCTTCAGGTTGGGTCCAAGGCTGCTGAGTGCTGGGGGCGTCGTCTTGGTGATGAGGTTCTCATCACTGACACTATAACACTTGGGAAGCCTTACGCGAACCTCATTGGCACTATTGCAAGTGCCGATATTGGGGCTGGGACAGTGACGCTCTCCTCCCCGCCCACGACGCACACTGAATCCAATGACTTTGGTGATGATGTTAATGGACATGAGTCCGCAGGATGGATCTCAACGTTGGAGAATGATCCAGACTTTCCAGCGGAGGTGGCATGGTTGAGCCGTTCTGTCACATTCGATGCAGATACGACAATAGGCAATACTGGTGGTCAAGCTTCACACTGTAATAAAGGACAGCGTCGTATTGGTGGGCATTTGATCATTAGCCACACTTCGGTGGAACAGAGGATTGAGGGAGCAGAATTCCTTAACTTTGGCCAAACGGGCTCGCTTGGACGTTATGTAAGTGCAACATTTGCCTTTGTATACTCTGGACAGAAGTGTAATGCCTTTGGTTTGTTGTGTCTCCTAACCCGAACTCTCTTTTTGTTCCCTATGAAACACACAGCCCATTCACTTTCACCATTGTCAAGATGTTTCGGGTTCCATTGTTCGCAAGAATCTTGTGCGTTCTTCTCACCAACGTTGTGTCGTAATTCACCAAAGTAATAATGTAACTATTGAAGGAAATGTTGCCTTTGGTCACAAAGGGCACTGCTTTATGACCGAGGACCGAGTCGAGACTGGCAATATTTTCAGGGGTAATCTCGGTGCAGATGGACAGAAGCTTTCGTGCCAAGAAGATCGTCTTGGCAAAAAGGGAGATAATCAGGCAAGCACCTATTGGATTAGTAACCCGTTGAATCAAATGTAAGTATATGTTTTTCTGTTTTGTTGTGTTCCCTCAGGGATGTTTATTCTGATCTCTACTCTGCCTACTAACGTGCGTGCTTATTGAAGTATTGATAATGTTGCAGCCGGCTCCATCAATGGCTTTTGGATCGATGGTGGAACTGATCCAATAGGAATGTTCTCGGGCAATATTGTGAGTATGTTTTTTCACTATTGTTTCTTTTATATTCACTTCATGATCTCAATGTTCACCATAACATCCCATTTCTTGTTCCAATTAGGCCCACAGCAATCTTCATGAGGGTATCAAGCTATACCAAGGGCATTATAGACCAGAGACTCCTTCGCTATTCGTGAATTCAAAGTCATTCCGCAATTACCAGCAGGGTGTCCGCCTCCATCTCAACAAGAATCTTGTCTTCAAGGGACTTTTACTAGCCGATAATGGGATCGGTGTCTCCAGCTTTGATAACCTTAATGAGATCGAGTTTGAGAATGTGACTGTGATAGGTCTTACGGCCAAGGCAAGAGAGTTATCTTCGTCACTGGATACCCAAATCTCGATGCCACCAAGCATTAGTGGTGTTAAGTTTGCAAGTGATCCAACTCATACACAGCTTAGGCTTCGAAATGTCTCATTCCGTGGGTTTGAACCACATGATTTTGATGGAACGATTGGGTATGACATCCTCGCATTAAGGCTTTGGGCGGCGTTCCCAGGAATGCACGGTGCGGGTGGAACTATCCTCCATGGAAGTAAGTGTTGTGTTTGGTGTACATGAATAGTAATATATGTATTTCATTTTGCCCTACATAATGCCTTCTCTCATTTTCATTACTGTATCTTTTCTTCTTAAGATGATAAACGCTTCTGGAACATGCCTTCTCTTGAGGGTGTGACTATAGACTCCCATGAAAATGGCTTTGACTTTGAAGCTCAACTTCTCAATGATCAACCAGGTGAGTAATATTATCTTGGTTTCAACTTATATGTTCAAGCTTCTAATGACTTCTTTCCTTCGATGGGCACACATGCACTAGAAAAAATGCATGGGTACTTTCAGGACGTAAACGGTACATTTCATGTCAACGGGCCGGGCGTATTCATCCCGCAAGACACGTCTGGGACAGTGCCCAATGCCCCCGAGTTCTCGTTTCTGGCAGATTATCGCTGCAGCAAAGCAAATTCTAGAACCGACTCGTTAGCACTGTTTTGTGCTGGATCTTGTATTCGCAAAGGTAAGTCGCATATAGGCATATATACTGGATAATCACACTGCATTTATCTTGTCATGATTGACCACTCATGGTACTCTTTCTTCTTTTTCGTCATCATGTGAAAGTTTTTGTTCATAGCAATTGCCCGGGAGACCTACTCGTGACAAGTACCTCAACTGGTGAACAGTCAGCCTTCCCTCCAACTCGATTTCAAACCCTAACAGCTGGTTGGGGGTGGAGACATGACGCAACAGTATCTTCAACCAAACTTCATGTAGCTTTCCTCCCCAAGGATGACTACGAGCTTAGCTGCAAGAATTTAAGTGGGGAGATTGTTATCCCCAAGTACATGAAGGTGACGTTTGATGGCCGAACATACCAAATCTTGAACAATAATAATTGTTGTTCAGCAGGCTGGTATAATATGAACTTTGCAAGGCCCCCACCATTATGCTCCCCCTACATAGAGCAACGCTCGTTTGAACTACCCGAGATTCCACTTTACCAACATTTTGAGGCAAATGAATAGCTGAAGTAGATGGCATCAAGCTTAAGGGTCATTGGCTTGGGTACCAAGCATATTTTGGTCCTGTCAATTTTGGAGAGCCAGGCGAATCTCGTGCTGTACTTCTGAAATGGAAATCGCTTTCCGAATATGTTAGTGTAGAAATCAAACTGGAGGATGGCACGTTGATTGGCAGTACTACCGGTAACCATATTGTCGAGCCGTTTAATAAAAATGATGATGGTCTTGCGGAAATCGGTATTCCTCCAGAAGTCAGTGGCCTTCATGAATTAATCTTTACAGGAAAGTCCGCGTTTGTATTGTTTTATCATGTACATATGTGTGTTCAATGTGAAATCTTGGTGATTTGGCTACTTCATTTGTCCCTCCATTGCATTCATTTGTTTGCCCTTGCAACCCACATGTACTAACATATGCTATGTTTACTTCTCCTCGTCTTCATAAACTGTGCAACGGCATCTTCCAGCCCACAGATTCGCTGGAACTCATTATTTTGCCAAGATTATGTCATTTGAGATTCTTCCTCCCCTACCAACAACATCGCCAACAATTACTTCTGCTCCTACAATCTCCCTAAGGCCCACTCGAAACATTGGTGCCCGCCTTGAACGATGGTGGGGAATCGGGGGTACATCTATTTCTGCTCTCACTGGGAACTCACGATACCCTTTCTCTCCTGATGATACCGATATCTTGATGTCTACTCTTGAAGCCCCCACGAATATTGGAGACAGCTATGGTCAACGATTACAAACGCTCATCATGCCACCAGTAACTTGTGACTGGAATTTCTACATTGCATCAGATGACAACAGTGTGCTCTATCTGTCATCAAACGATGACCCGTCCAACAAAGCTCAGGTTGCATCTGTGGGTGATTGGACTAATCCTAAGCAATGGAAGAAGTTTGGATCTCAAAAGGGAACTATTTCTCTTGTAAAGGGGCAGAAGTACTACCTTGAAGCGGTTCACAAGGAAGGAGGAGGCGGTGATAATCTTGCCATCGGATGGGAATGTGTCGAGCATGGTATTGCACTTGGTGTTATTGGTGCAGAATACACGGAACTTCCTATTGTTTGAGAAGTTGCCCTTAAGGGGAATCAAGAAGTAGAAGTAATATTTGTCCAAATATAGGGATACGACGATAGATATGATGAGCCATTTAGTAGTTATCTGAGTAGTTTTATTTCTGTACCACTCTCCTAATGTTACGACCAAGAAGTTCAGTAGCACCACAAAATAGATACTTGGCACAGGTGTCATTGTGTTAGGTGGGTGATTGCTAATTTGGTCCTCAAAGACATTGGCTTGAAGCTTGAGACGATGGCCCTTCGTCCCTATTATGTTTCAAGCCTTCATCGCCTCTTCTTTCCCTTTCCTCTCCGGGTAGCAAAGTATCCGGATAATGTTCCTTCTTTAGCTGATCTGCTTTTGCATAAGCACCCCATTGTTTATAGCATTTAATGGCTGCCTGATACCAATGATTTGATGCATCTGTTTCACATACAGAAGACAAGAACTTTCCGTACATCTAGAGAGTGTATAGACAAGGGTATGGTGAGGTACATGCTTCATGACAAGTACCACGTGCACATATATGATACTGCTTACTTCTGGAAGATGCGCGTTGCAACGATTCATGACGACGAAAGAGAAGAGATAGTAACATATGTTAGAACATAAACTTCCAAGAGCAAGACAAATGAGTAGCTAGATCACCTAGACTCATATCAAAACATCACATATGTACGTGGTAAAACAATACTAACGCGGACTTTCCTGCCGCTAGTCCTTGCTCATGTATGAGACCATGATCACGAGATGATGTAGTAGAGAGTTCGTATGATTCCTTGGCCGCAACTATTTGGTCATCAGAGGCATAGTTCTCAGCCTGGATGAGGTAGAGTTTATTCTCGTAGACGTCTTTGTTACAGTTCTTTACCCATAGCTCCATCTTCTCTAACATCTTCTTCCCCTCAGCCAGCCAATCATTACCTTTACCAGCACGAAAGAGTTGAAAGGAAATTAGACCACGATAATATGTTACGGAGATGAGTTTGATTTTCGGGAGAGCAAAGGTTGGTTGTTCAGATGCAAGATCATAATATTCGTTTGCTTTATAATAGTCGCCCATCCAGAAAGCAGCAATGAATCTGTTTGTTAGGATAGCGTCGATCTCGTTATTCATATTCTTCTGTCTGCAGTCGGCAAGTAGACACTCCTCATTGAGTATTTCGCCCTTGAATACCAAATATGGTTGACTATCTATCCCTGTCAAGGTGTCAACTAATGTGCAATCGGAAATGGCATATTTTAGGCACTGTTGATTATTGAACTTTGCCTGTATAAAGAAGGAAGCAATGTGGCTGAGTGAGACTGACAAGCAAGTAAGGGTTAATATCAAAAGGAAATACTTATTACCATAGTTTGCAATGATGTAGTATGTTTATCTGATATAATACCAAGATGCTCTCCGCCAAAGAAAGAGAACTGTATTGATAGAGTACGTGTATATGCTGCTGAACTAACATCACCTATTTTCATCCCGCAATGATAAGCTTGGTCAAGAGCAGAAGCTATTTCTCGATGTGGCTTAAACCAGAACAAGAGGAAGCCATTGAGAATCGCTGTATCAAAGAATATGTTAGATGTTGATGAAAAAGAAACACTTAACATGTCCAGTTTCAGACTTACTCGGCGTGAATGAATACTATTCAAAGGGTATGGAGGGAGATTAATAGTTGTCAGTAGTGAGAGGATGGAAGAGTAAACCATCAAAATAGATATGCATAGCTCTTGTCTGACTCTCAAACTTCTTACCTGTGGGTCAAGAATCTGTTGTGCAATGTCAGCCATACGTTGAGCTTCCTGAAAGTTATCCTCTAAGTGTATCAAGAAGAAACCAAATACCACAAACGCAGTTGCGGACTCTTTAACCACTCCATTGGATAGAGAGTATTGGACCATGGCACATGCAATCAAAGGAAGGTTAGGAGACGACTGTCGGTAACAGGCACCAGTTATGATATTGAATATATTGAATATGCTTCTCTTTCTTGCATTGACGGATGATGAAGTTTGTTTCAATATTGACTCGGATGTATACTGAGAAGTAATCTGACGGGTTTCTCTTATGGTTTTGAATACACAAGTCGGCGTGGCAATTGCTGGTAGATCAATCTTGAGCTGACGAAGCACATCAATACCGCGTGCAATCGCGTCGGAGTAACCAAGCTCTCCGCTGCCTCGAAGGGATCGTAGTAACAGATCTTGAGCAAATAATCCAGCTTCGAATGAGACATTGTCAATGGTTGCATTTGTATACAGCTTTACTTCATCAAAACTTCCAAGAGCATACAAACAGTAAGCAGCACCTTCGTGTAGCTCTCGACACAATTCATGTGTTGAATCTTTTGACCAAAGACTATCCGATATGAATTCTATACCAATCTTGTAATTAAAAAGTGCAGTTTGAAAGTTAGAGTGATCCTTCGCGTTCTTACCAGCGACAAGATTCCAGCCTGCATATTTTGTTCTACTCGTTTCCTCGGCAATAAAGGATGGTCCAGCGGCATTGATTTGATCCACAGCTAAGCGCATGAGTGTTGAAGGCTTGATACCATACTCTCTCAGGCTGCTATCATCACTAAGATAGAGATTATCTAACCCCTCATTCATAACAAATGACTTTTGTACAGCCAAATCAAGACTAGTCAACGAAGCCAAGTAGTGTGATATATCATGATGGAGTTGCCGCCGATCGTCGAGAGGGATGTTCTCATATACGCTCTGTTGTATTAAATCATGAGTAAATGTAATTTGTGTATTAGACATCTCAATAACTCCCCTGCCCACAAGATCTGCTAGACGTGACTTTGAGGTGCCTAGGATAATCTCCTCGTTGATACTATGCTGATGCACTTCATCCAGCTTTTTCTCCTCTTCAACCATCTGCTCAGTTTGTTGCGAGCCCCACTCTGAGCTACTGTCAAGCATCTTGAAAATACATAACTCTGATGATATCCCAAAGCATGACAGTATCCGCAAACTTCGCAGTACTGTTTCCTCGAGTTGTGATAGGTTTGAAACAATCAAACTTGCAACATCATCCCCAATCTGGAGGGTTGATATCTTATTCACATCCCAATCGAATCGATGTTTCATTGGACTGTAGGCGATTGCCGAATCATGAAGTAGTGCACTTAGGAACTGAATAACGAATAGTGCATGACCACTCGTCTTCTTGTGCACAATATCTGCTAATTCATATACCAATCGTCGAGGTAATCTCAATTCCGACATGATCATATCAGCAACATCGTCTCTTGTCAGACTAGGTAACTTAATCTCTGTCAAATCAACCGTATCACTCTTTTGGATTTTGTCTAATTGCTTTGTAAACGGATGGGTCTCTGTTATCTCATCGTCTCGATATATTCCAACACAAAGAAGAGGTGCTTGGATACCAACCAAAACTTCACATAACAAACTCAATGTTGCGCCATCACACCACTGCAAGTCATCGAGGCAGAACATTACATTCCGATCCAACCGAACAATCGATCCAATGAATGCTGAGAGGAGATAGACTAGTTGCCAATGAGACATGATGTTTGCTTCAGTACTACGTGTCGTTGAAGTATTGATATCAGGTATCAATAACTGTAAACTTGGTACAAATGCAGGCATACTTGAATGATCCAATGCATTGCGTATAGCGGATGTAGCTCGTTCCGAATAAATTCTGTCTGATTCATTACTTCCATTCTTCATTGATATTAGATTAATAATCAAGGTATCAAATAGAGAAGATAAAATCTCTTGAGATTCTCTCTGGAGAGAGAATTTGATCCGAAGAACCAACCATCCTGTATTCTCCAAATAGTCCCCCACAAACTTTACAAACTTAGACTTGCCGCTTCCAGCTGAGCCTGATACGAATACTACATCTACATTCATGTTTACATCACTTTGAGATACTGCTGTACCATCGCCCCCCTTTTCAGACTTCACTGCCTTTTCTTGTTCATTTTGCTTCAAATAACAAACGGCTCTTGCATAGATTTGTGCAGCCTGTTCAGGTGTATCAAATGTCCCAAGAGTTTTTAGGGTTTTGCCTATTGTTACTCTCGCCTCCCATCGTTTCTTATTCTTTTTAACACCCTTGTAGCCACTATTAGAATTAGATGTAATCAACTCTTGCTGCTCAGGAATGTTACTTAGATCCAACCCACCATATATGTGATCATTAAGTGTAATCGACTCACGAAGCCACTTTGCACTATCTTCTAATCCAATTGCTTCATCTTCAATTCCAATAGGTTCTAATAACTCATCATTATCTCCGCTCCCTTTATTACGACTTTCTAATCCACCAATCCCATATCTGACATGAAATGCTTTTATTGATATATGAGTCGATATTTTCAATATAGTTGTTAATTCCTCAACTCGTCCATAATACCCTTGCCCAATCTTAAACTTATCTGTCGTTGTTACATAAAAGTGTTGGGATTGATTGTATAAGTATAACTCAGGACTATTGACCATTAATTCTAACTCTTCGATAATATCTTCCAAGGAGATACTATCCGTGCTACCAACCATATCAGAAAGCAGTCTACAGATTGATATCTGATATTTCCCTGATTCAACTGTCATATAGCGAAAGTGAAGAAAGGAGTGAGAGATACATAATATATAAAGGGAAGTATTTACAAAACTGAAAAGATCTCTCTTTCTAACCGCTTCTCACGCATCATACTAACCTAATGCAGAGAATATTGTATTGGTTTGACTTCTTCTCATTTTTGCATTCCGTGATAATAAATCCTTGTCGCCTTCTCCGCCCTCATCAACATTGATATTATTGCTATTCTCAACTACTACTAAAGAATCACCACCATAGGCTATATCAGAGCCGTCAATATAACCTACATTATTTTCATTATCACTGATCTTGTTACTAGAAAAGATGGTGTGTATTATATGTCCAATATTTTTTATAATGTCAATGTAGGATAATTTATTCTCGAGATTAGCAACATCATTATCATTTGCTATTGGCACTTCTTCTATTGATGACGGGTTGGTGCTGTTGGCAGTAGCTCTAGATAAAGGAGGATCATATTCGACATTAAGTAGAATCAACTTTCCTACTTTATTGATATCATCATCATCTGCTTGCACCTTTGGTAGCTTAAATTTGATTTGGAAGTTGTTAATGTTGAGAAACTGATTTTTATTGTTGTCTTCATTATTGATAGTATCGATGGCTTGATCCTCCGACGTATCGGTGACGGTAGTTGCCGTCTTTGTATTATTAAAATCAATGGAGTGGATGGCCTTTGCAACGAGTAATGATAGTTTTGCCCCGTTTAAACTCTTTCTTTCAGTGTCTAGTACTATTGAATGATGTTGTTGTATTGCAGTGAATGACTCATGGTCAAATAGAAATGTTAGACTACGTAAATAGTTTGACGCTAGTAATTCAGTTAGGGAGAGCTTCGTGATACTGCTATCGGTGGCAGTGGCCTCCTCGTCCATCGTTAGAGCTGTAAATAACTCATTCCTCCCTAACAACATTCAACATCATTTGAGGTTTTCTGGCTGAAACTGGCACTCAAGTCACAAGTCGTTTGAGATGCTAACACATTCCCAAGTCCTTATCTATACATAAGATGGCTTTGACAGGCACTGGCAGGAAATTAGAGCACAACAAGGTAGTTGTGGACACCCAAACATACGAATCGAGTGGCTCGGTTTCCCTCAAAAATTTTGGATTCTCTTGTCTTTCATGTGTGTACGTAGCCGTCTTGTTGTAACTCCACCATGAGTGTGCATATGCTAAAGTACACATTCCAAACCGAACCCCGCGCTGGCGGGTGCAGTTTACCCTGTGCTATGTGTTAGGAAGTAGTGATTCGGCTACCATGTCTGAAACTGAAGATAGGGCAGTATGTTTACTATTACAGTGGCAGCAGGAAAGGATACACATACCGAATATGAGACATGCCGTAGCCGTAAAGCAATGGTTAATATATTAGTATCATACATATACTTCTTAGCTTATTCTAGTTTCTAAGTTCACT
>Ga0214478_101258_pt1 | contig 13153 bp, 7 predicted proteins | sample M1_20Mar14CPVII9_2_FD_178001 | JGI IMG/M metagenome (GOLD analysis project Ga0214478, IMG submission 178001) | Marine eukaryotic communities from Monterey Bay, California, United States - M1_20Mar14CPVII9sort6BwellD7 | ecosystem: Environmental > Aquatic > Marine > Unclassified | place: USA...
CTGTAAGTCGTCAATGAACAGTGATATAGGCCGCTTCGAATGGGAGGATATGACCCTCAATAGCTCTCCGAATAGATACCTCATACTAACCGCGGCATCTATACAAGTGTTAGAAGTTTCTAATTGATGACTAGACGATGGCATAAGCTTGATAAGACTGGGTACAACTCCGGCTAGAAGACTTGCTTGATTACCAAGACGATTCTCTAGTTCCTTCTCAGCCAACTCCAAATCATGAGGAGTTGCTCCTTCCACAAATGCCTCACATAATGTGTTAAACATATCCCCAATCGTTGCCAATGGCTTGGAATACATTTCATTCTGTTCAAACTTTGCCGAACAGAAATGACCATTTGATTGATTCGTCAATCTCTTGGTATGCAATGCAAGCATTGATTTACCCGCCCCGGCTCCTCCAGAGATGATGACACCTTTAAATGCCTTCTCTTGGATATATTGTTGATATAACTTGTTTAGCTTATCCTCCTCATCTTGTCTACCATAGAGCTTATTACATATCTCCAACGTTGGGATAGAGCCACTAACTTGCAGATTGTCAAGGAAACGAGTTGGATCGTTCATCATGAGTAATAGATCTTGTCGAAGGTCTATAAAGGAAGAGTATGCCTCATCCCCACAATAATCACCCTTGCTACAATCGAGGAGGTTCTTGACGAGGGTACATATAGATCGAGGAAGTCCTTTGTCCTCTAACTTGGCAATACAGGTGGATACCTTATCCCCAGTTTGAGACGATGGATGATGGGATCTCTTCTTCTGTGGCCGTTGATCATTCTCAGTTGTTGCACTACCCAAATCAATATCTTGTACAGAAGCAGATGTAATAGACGTTGGTATGTCTTCAAGAAGTGGTTCTTCTGTAGAGAATAACTCATATAGAATCAACCCACTAGTAAACAATCGAGACTGCATAGACCCAACAGAGGGATTGTCATCTGGACTTCTCATTATCCATACCAATTCTATCGTTTCATCTTGTTCTACTTCCCTTGACTTTTTTACATACAGATATATATTCTTGGTTTTGATACAATCAAGGGGTAAATCTCCTTCTTCTTTTGTATGTATAAATAGTTCTATTAATTTGATTGCAATGGGTAGTGCTGATTTGATATATTCAGTAGATGATGATTTATTGTTGCTGCTGTTGTTTGGGTTTAATCGTTGTTGTTTAATCCATTGTTGTAATGTCTGTTCAGTTAGCTGTTCAGTTTGCATTGGCTGATCATTGATCTGTATACCCTGTTTAGCAAAATTATCCAACCATTCTTGAAGATTATTCCTTTCATTATCCTGTTGCTTGTCGTTGGGATTGTTGTTATTTATTATTTCATTGGTACTAATAACTCTTTGTATACTCTGTGCATTACTATTATTTGACTGTTGCTTTGGTACATTCATATCCCTCGTCTTCTTTTGACTGGTCGATGGACAGTTCGATGATTTAATAGCAGTTGCAAAATCTTGAAGTTGTTGAGCACTTATAACTGTGGCAGTATCTCTCTGTTGTTGCTGCTGTTGTATTAATCGTTCATGTATCATCTTATTATTATCTTGATGATGTACAGCCTGCCGTTGCTGTATACCATGTTGTTGTTGCTGTTGAGAATTCATAACCTGGTTCACATCCTGAACATTAAGTTGCTGCTCTTCCTGAAATCCCATTTCTTCCTCATTAACAATCTGATCTAATAATGTGTCAAACTCAAACTCATCAAGTGGACTACCACTGCTACTTTTATTCTGTACCATTTCATTATTGTTTATTATACCATTTGCATGATGCTGTGTAGTATCTCTTTCTCCATTCATACAAGAGGCACTAGAAGTTAAATTATTATTATCATGAGAAGGGAGTACTAAACTCTGCTGCTGCTGCTGCGGCGGATGTTGTCCCATATTTACAACCATATCTGAAGGTGATAAGCTTTTCTCCTTATTGTTACTCATAATTTCACTCATTTCATATTCCTTATCATACAATCGATGTAATACTATATCAAATATCTTTTCATATTCTATATTTTTCCATAGTTTATTCGATATTGTTGTTGAGTGTATTTGAGAATTAGTGCCGCCGGCTATACTACTACCAGTCACTGCAGCAGCAGTACCATTAAAATCTTCAACTAAAAACCGTCCATTTAAACTATACACACTTTGTATTATATTCCTAACAACATCCTCTTGTTCCTTGTTATTATTGGAATTGGATATAAAATTTTGATATTGTGTATTAATTACTATATCTAATTGTTGATTACCATTATGTGATGAGTAGGTGTTTATATTATGATCTTTACTGAATAGTACATCCTATATTGATATAATGTTGTTTGTTTGTCATATAGTGGTGTAGTACACGATATGGGTATGTGAGACAATAAGGCGAGTAGTAATAAACATATCACATTATATCGTACCTAACAAGTATTGCAAAAATAAATCTTAAATAAGGCAATACTTACATTGTCACGAGGTATTATTATATCAGAAGCTGACGCCATTAGCAAGATGATGTTTTATATCAAGCGTACCACTGCCCCGTATTGAGAGTAAAAGTAGCCTGTTTTTAGTCAATTATCTACCAGACAAATCTTGGAAAGGATACCAGAGAATGTATCTCTCTGAGAATCATTCCCTATCAACTATTGTATTATTGGACTGCTACTATTCGAAAGAGCATTAATAACTGAGCACAATGATATATGATAGCATCGAGAGCTAATGATTTGATGAGAGGTTGACTGAGCAAGCTAAAGTTCAATGAAATCATTTGCTCAAAATGAATGAATGGCGATACAACGCTATCGTGTTTAGCAGCTGCAGAAGGAATCAAATTAACCTTTGTTAATTAATATAACAAAGGCTGTATCATCGATTCATTATAATAATAAATGAGGTGCTTCCAATATCCGCTTCTCTTGTTTATCAATATCAACAAACCTACGTCGTCATTTGCATTCTCCTCGTCCCACACGATCAGCAGATCTTTCTCTCTAATGATGTCATCATCTACATCTACCACAAGCAGTAATACCAACAATAATAGTCCAACTATACAATCACTACAAGGACCAAACGATGCTTTACCATACATTAAACAATTCGAAAAACTGTCCTCTGGTACCGAGATGGATGGGTATAAAGAACCACAGTGGAGATTCTTATTAAGTGGTTCAGATGTGGTTACTGCTGCAATAATGCAATCATCAGATGATAAGAATAAAGAAGACGACGATAGTAGTAATATTAGTATGAAACTTGGTGGATCTGCATGTAAGGTATCAATCGATGAGAATACATATGGATTAGGTATGGTATTAGTAGATCCGTCAAACAGAGGTAAAGGATATGCAAAAGCTCTTATTAATACATCAATGGGAGTATCAAACGATGATAATAATAAAGAAACAAAGTATATTCTTGCCAATTGCAATGATATGGGAGCACCCGTATATCGAAAACTTGGTTTTAAAGATTGTGGAACTAATTCATTCTTAAGTTGTTCGGTTTCCGACATTATTAATACATCCGTTGATAATAATGATGATGAGATTGAAACAGTATCGGGTGGGAAGTATACAAATGAACAACTTTCATTACTAACTACACTAGATGCCAAGGCAACTGGTCTGAAAAGAAAAGAAAGGATTGAACTTCTAGCCAAGGGTGATTATGCAAAGCAATTCGGATCCTGTACTACACTTGCTTTTATTGGTAATGATACAGTTGGTGTAGCACGTCAGGATTGTACCAATGGTCCTGTATGGATTGGACCAATTATTGGAGATGAAAAGAAGGTTATACCATTATTAAAAGCCTTAGTTGAGAAACACTTTGCAAATAATCAAGACAATAAAGAAAAGTATGAAGAATTAAAGTGCATGATGTTGATCGTTGATCATCCAAATCTAGTTGAATCATTATTATCAAGTATTAAAGGAATGAAGAACGATTGGGTTAATCCATCCATGACACAAGATGGAGAATCAGTGTACATGAATGGAGACGGTTCGTATCTATCAATGCTTCATCCCACTCTAGGCTAATTTATTTGCACATAGAAAGTCAATGGAAGTATGTGATATGGAAGGAATTTATGTATAGTATTAAAAAACCTGATTAAACCTATGTTTCAATTGTATATACTCAAACTCTAAGACTAAGATATTTTGAAGTATGTAAGCAAGGAGCGACCAAATATTATACACCTCTCCATTCTCTCTCTCTCAACATTTCTCAAAACAAATCTTGACTACTAAGCAAGGAAAGGAAGAAAGTACAGTACAAGGAAGAGCAGCGTATGACGTAGGTGGCAGCCTGTTGGCAACCTTTGGCAACCGTACTGAAAACTACTGAAAGAAGGCCACACCGGGTGGGCTGGGCAGAGCAAGGATACCACAGGATACCTCGTCCTCCGAAAGGATATTTCCCTTTGTGTGAAAACTAAATAAGAAATGGCCGATTGCCGATGCCTGCTCGATTGCCGTTCATGTCATACGGCTTGTGAAATACTCCTTCTCCGACGGATTGATAATCACGTATGCTATTGTCGAGTATTAATAAAAACTGAAGATGAAAACATACGGTTAATGATAGAGTGTGGGATAATATAATAATAGTTTCACTTTTCAATGACATAAACAACATACAATTTGAAAAATGAAACGTCATTGCTGCAGCTCTCCTACAACAACAACAACAATGCCAACAACAATGCCAATAACAATACCACCAACAAACTCAAAAGCATTTAAAACATACACACAAACAATATTAACTACAATTATATCAATCATTGGTTTAATATGTTTATTTAGTAGTATATTTAATTGTAATTTTATATCAGTTAATTATAACTATCAACTTGCTGCAAGTGGAGATGGAGGTAATAATGAAGTTAATAGTGAAGGTGATATAATAGATGGATATGTAGGCGATGGGTATTTAACTTCGATATCATTGGGTATATTCTGCTCTTCTTCCTCTACTGAAGAAAGTGATGATGCAATGCAAACACTCTCCAAAGCATTTGCAATCATATCATTAATATTCTCAATACTAACTACATTACTCTGTATACTAATATCTATACCCTACCCCCAACTGTTACAAACCAACACCACTATATTATCAAATAATAAAAAGCTATGGGATATAATAAGCTACCTATCAATAATCACCTTCATTACACAACTACCAATCCTTTTACTATTAGAATCAACAATATGTAAAGAAGTTATCAATGGTGGAGTTTGGGGTACAAGATATACAAGTTGTACATTAGATAGTGGATCGTCAACGTTATTTATAAGTATGATGTCTTATATTTCATTGACAGTTTATATGCAATTTGTGGATTGTCCATGTTGGATTGAGGAATATGAATTATGGAAGTTACAAGCTAGTAGTAAGATTAGAAAAGAAGAGGAGGAGGCTCAAAAGAGTAGTAGGGATGTAGAAATGGGAAGTAAAAGTATGGATAGGGATAGGATTGAGAATGCCAGGTAAGTTATATATATGTGCGTGTTGGTTTTGTGTAGATGACAGGAGGGCTCAATTTCGGAAGGACACATCTTGTGCTCACTTTATCTCTTCCTCTCCTCTATCCTAAATCAACAGAGTCAAGTACAATATTAACGACGAAGAGACTGGTGTAGCAGGGTCACAATTATCCAAGCAAACCAACAAAGAACAATCTATAATAACATCACAACAGCAGCAATTAAAAGCTGTATCATTAAGAGCAACTCGATCACACATCGAAAAAGAAAAGGAAACACTATTATCCAACAAACCATTACCCTCAACAACTTCCAACAATAATGTTAATGACTTTAAGGCAATATCACAATGTTTACGTGAAGAACGTCTCTCCCAACAAATGAAGGAATTACATAATACGAAACAGTTTGAACCAATGTTGGGGTTGATTGTTCGACAAAAGTCTACAATTACAGCCAATGGCAATGGTAAAGAAGAGGAGGAGGTGCCACCATTTGAATATATCAATATTAATGATTCATTTACAGTAAATCAAGGTGATGTAGGTGGAAGTGGTGGAGGTGACAAGTCTATATTATCCGGTGGAGTAGTAGATTTGGTTAGTAATCAATCGATAATGTCGGCTGTACAATCTTCTGTGGTTAAGAAGAGGCAGAGTGAAAGATCTATAATCTCTGCTGCTAATGGTGGGAAGGACGAAGTAACTTCTTCGGCAGTAACACCGACCAAAAACAGAGATAGATATACAATTGATCAATTGGATTGTATCTCACCATTGAGGAATGGTTCACCTGGGGATAACGATCGTCACGACAGAGCTGCATCATCTTTCGCAGCCGCCAAGGCTAGCGGTGGCGGAAAGGCTAAGGCCAATTCCAAGGCTGTGAAGAAGAAGGATAAGGATGATAATTGGCGTGAAACTGTTGATCCAAAGTCGGGCAAGACATACTACTATAATAAAGAAACTAGGGAGGTATCATGGACGAAACCCAGTGAGAAGAAGGATGCCGCTGCTCCTGCTGCAAAGAAGAAGAAACAACAGCAGCAGCTCCTCAAGTCTACTGCCATGCAGCAACCTTCTCCACCTATATCGTTGGTACGAACAATGTCATGTCCAACAACAGAAGCAAAGAAGGATACAAAGGCAGCTAGTAATACTTATCCTGCGGTCATTACTCCTCCTCGAAAACACCGCACTACTGCCAACCTAGAGGAAGAGGGTACGACAATGTCACCAATTACAATGTTTACGGGTCTTGAAGAAAATGCTGCCTACCCTCCGTTTGTTCCCCCAGTCAAGCAGGGACAACCACCAAACGATTTAATGTTTGGTAATAATGACGATGTCTTTCAAGAGGATCCATTTGACAGTATCATCAAGGATGGTGCAGAAAGAAGGAGAGATAGAGAAGAGGAGGATGTCGACCACAAAGACAAAGTTGAGGAAGTCAATGCACCACCAGCTGCCTTGATTGGTGAGCAGCCTCAGCAAACAGTTCATGAATTGAAAGCTTCTCGACAGCCATCTCCTCCTGTTCGATATGAAGACACGGTCAATAACCTCGGGCCGCTAGGACAATCCATCCAACAAGCAGTAGGTGAAGTCATCTTGTCTGTTGAGGATGCACTTCGTCCACCACCTCCCGCCGCTCTACCACTGCCACTTTCTCCAAAGAGGGATAAGCAACACGAATCAGCTAGTGTTTCATCCAACAGTATATCAAGTAGTGTAAGACGAATGATGAAGAGTAGTCCATTCCGACGAAAGTCCAACAAGGTTGACATTCAACCTATTCCTTCCTCAACAACAACCAATGGTTCTAAAACTCTAGCAGTAGTCAGCCCTAATAAGAATGACGACGATCCGGACATGGAAATGTACCCATCTGAAAGTTCGTTATCCACACTATCATTACCCACTGCCGAGGATACCGATTATCACAGCTCCGATTATGATGACTATCAGTACTCCTCAAACAACAAGCCACCACGGCATCCCTTAAGTAGCACCAACAACAAAGACTACTCCTCAAGCTCTGATACCGAGCTATCAGCAGTTATTGCCGGTGTGAACAAGAAGCTACATGGAAAGATCACTCCATTAAACAAACGTCAACGTCGTCGGAAGAAGAAGTCATCTCGTGGTGGTGGTTCTCGCTCATCCGATATCTCCTCTGTCGGTTCATACTTGTCAGATGGATCATTATTAGATGAGGTGATCCATGAAGAATCTGATGAACAACCGACACCATATGCCAACTATCTATCAGATGATGCACCGCCCGCTGTGATCGACGCATCACCCACCCCTCGAAGAAGGAAGAAGAAGTCGCCATCCAAGAGTAAAGAACGGAATCGTAGTAGAAGCAGTAGTAGTAAGAAGAAGAATAAGAATGTCGGTGTTGATCCTCCAGATGATGACGAGCCCTTGTTATCAGGATATGAATCTAATCATCATTCCGGAGCTGAGGAGAGTATCTCTTCAAAAGCTGCACGTGCCCGACGGAACCGTATCTTGTCGAAACGAGGAGAACATGAACATCCAATACAGAATGGTGATAGTGTTGGTGATCTAGTTATTGCCTCGTTACCAGTATCTGCCAAACGAAGTAAACCTGAAGTAGTAGATCGAGGTATGAACAATCGTCCTCCTCCATCAGTGGTAATTGTTACAGATGGAGATGGTAAAGGAGGTAACAAAAGTGAGCAATATGAAAGTACCGAATCGGCCGCCTGGCAGGCTAGGAAGGTACGAATGGCACGTCTACGGATGATTAGAGGACATACATATCAGCAACAGGATGAGAATGATAATCACACAAATAATGAGGATGACAATGATGAAGAAGTTATAAGGGCTGATGGGATAGTTTTGGCCTGCTCTGACGACGAAGATTCGATATAATGGGCGGAGGTGGCAAGTAGTACTTATCCTTTAAGGACAAATAGACTCTTTCACTTTCACTTTCTTGGTCACGTATGGAATGTGGTTAGGGAAGGGAATATAATATGTGTTGGTTTGTAATGTGGTGAGCGGTGGACATTCTGTATGTGTGTTTGGAAAAGGCTCGGGATACCTTAGACGAAGAGGATCAATAATAAACATGAAAGTCACTAGTAGTATTCCAATATTGCTTGTAGAACATTCAATCTTTGTCGGTATCCTCCAGCTAAGAAGATACATATTCAAGATATCTTCAAATCGATATTCAATGATAAAGAAGCTGGCATCCCTAACTCAAGATTTAGCCTCTCGGGGCAGTAGAGTAAAAGTACACGTCAATATTACGTGGGAAATTTGACCTGCCTTCCCTATAAGTTGATTTTACAATCCCTTTACAATTGCTGTCTCAAAGGCATTATGACCCAACATGTAACCATTTCATCTCTTATGTTTCAGTTTAGCATGAAAAGTAGGAGAGTAATAGCAATAGCAAGAGCCGATAAATCTCATGAACACATAATCATAATAACTAAAACACTCTCCCGTCTCTCCGTGTCTCTCCGCCTACATAATATACAATCACTATCATTATCATATCGCTGCAACATGAAATCTCAATCCAATGAAGTGATTGATCTCATTGTAGAGTTTCCCAAACCATTGCAACAACCGTCGTGTACTTTATCTAACACAAAGAGCAAGAAGAAGGTATCTTTTGCAACATACAGCCTCGTCATCATGCCAAATGAGAAGCTCCTTGCGGTCTATGCCAATACATCGACGTCAGATTTGTGGTACACACAAAGTGATATCCAGTCCTTCAAGAAAGAGAAGGCTATTACAATACGTACAATAAGAACCGGATCCACAATAGCAAAACTCAGCTCTTGCGACACTTGTATATTTCTAGGGCTAGAAAGTTATTTGTTTGATTCGGCAGGGCATAGAGGAGGACCTGTGCAACGTCGGAAAGAGATTAGAACGGCGGTACTTCTTGAGCAGATTCGGCAGGATAATCTAAGTATACATAAAGATCCTGCTGAACTGGCCAGAGTATCCGAGAGAACGTCTAGTCTGTGTAGACAACGTGCACAGATCATCGGCCTCATTCATTCGTCGTGAGTGTAGATATATATATATATATATATATATAGATGGAGAAGTATGAAATGAAACAACACATGTTTCAATATCAAATTTTGAAATAGAGTATGAACAGTTAGGATAGATTGAACATAAAGATAGATACGATTTTGAGATGTACTTTCTTTCCAGAGTTATACCCCATCATAATGAGTGTTTCACAGTTTTGTACACAAGATGTGAGCAAAATATCAAATGTTTATTATGTTTATAATAGCTGTTCTGTTCACACAATATGGTACCAAACCGTCAAACAAACCATTTCAAAACGGGTAACCCATCTCCCTCTACTGCAATGCAGTAACTTGGCTAGCCACGCTTGCATCAAAGACCTGTTGAATGGATGTATCCAATAATGAATCAAACTGAGCTTGAGTCATATCAACCCTCAGTCCTTCTGTCAAGGCCCGTGAAAAAGAAGCAACAACTCCGTGTTGACGACGAAGTTTATCATTTGCCTGTAATCGAGTATATCCTCCAGATAGTGCTACAACTCTTACTACATTGGGATGCGTTGTCAATGTTTCATAGAGATCATCAACAGAAGGCAATGTTAGTTTGAATATAACTTTCTGGTCGTCTCGAAGAAGCTTGAGCTGTATCAGTGGGATATATCAATGAGCAAGAAAGAGATGAGTTGGCTCTAACAAGTAAAAAGGCGTGTGTGAACGATACTGCATACTGAACTTACATTCTCAATCAAAGCGGCTCGTAGTATCGCTTCACATTCCTTCTTTGAATGAGAGTGGATGTCAACCTCTGGTTCAATAATGGGGATGAGTCCTTTGGCTAATATAACCTTGGCATCATCGAATTGCTGCTCCACAATCTGCTTTATACCACTAGTGTTTGCATCGCGAATAACGCTTCTCATTTTCGTTCCAAATACCCCATGGTCAACAGCATCATCACAGAGTTGATTTAGATTGGGTATTGGTTTCATAAGCTGGACACCTTCACACTGTTCTTCAAGACCTTTGTCAACCTTGAGGAAAGATACAATGTTCTTCTCTTTCCACAAATACTCAGCTGTTGGAATACCTTCAATGTTACGCCTCATTGTATCCTCGAATAGTATCGACCCAAGGATACGGTCACCAGTGAACTTTGGACTTGTCATGATTCGAGTTCTCATTTCATGGATCTGATCATACATTGATTCCTCTCCTGCCTCATACTCGTCGTCTTTGATACCATAGAGTCGGAGTGCTTTTGGTGTACTGCCGCCACTTTGATCAATTGCCGCAATAAAGCCATCAGTGTGGCACATCTTCCTTAGCATCGTATCTTGTTCGCGTTTCATGTTATGTTTAGTTGTATATTGATGTTATGTCTGTTTGTTTATGTTTATTTGTGTTATGTGTTGTTGTATATCGAGTGTTAGGGTTCTGGTTGTTGCTTGATGCCCTCTGTTTAGACATCGAAAAGGGGAGTTCTCATTCTCAATAGCGGAGAAGTGCATGTCGATGATGGGGCTCTCCTATCATAACTCGGGAAAGGCAAACAATCTTCGATTTACCCGGTCAAGAGATGCAACATACCTCATTCTTTGATTCTCTTCGTATCTCCCAATTAGCAGGTGCTTCATACTCTTTGCTACCGCTACTACCACTTCCATCATTTCTTGTACTTGTACAGCAAATACGAGATTTAAATGTGGCATATACTGGTCGATGATCCGATGTACGAATATCAGGAGCACTGCAATATGACAAGACTTGTGTATTAACATCACTTTTGAATAGTATCCGATCAGTCCATGATGGTACTCGTCGTCTTGTGGATGAATCATAATGATCTGAATCATGATCAAATTTGTATGTTGGAAAGAAGTTAAGTGGACCCTCGGCAAAGCCTGAGAATATCCGATTAAATCTCATCAACATAGTCAATTGATCATTGCATAGTAATGCATCATGCATATGATTTTCTAACATTCCATCGACAACCTCTCGTGTACCATTGATACGAAAGTTAAGATCACCAAACCAGAATACATAATCAAAGTTATCAATTAATGGATTCGTTTTTGGACCAGAATCGGTACGTAAATCATCTGAATGTTGTCTACTTGGATAGTAGATATCACCATCATCTAATAAATCTACATCTTCGACTATCGAACTTCGATCGGCATCGGTAAACATGTGATGATTTGTTGATGTTGCTGTTTCATCTAAATCTGGTATTTCCGACCTACCACTAGTTTCGCTATCATTCCTACTACTTTGTAACAACATTAAGTTTGACATCTCACTAGATATTCTACGGAATTCATTCGTCCTTCGAGTAGTAGCATGTTGATGTGCACCCAAGTGTGCATTAATAAAGATAAAGGATGAATTGGCTATTGATAAAGTAATACCAATCCCACCCTTATTACCGAGCGTGTCGCCCAATCCTGTTGCCACAGCTAATGATTGTACATTCGATATCAAATGTCCAATAGATTTATGTACAAATAATATAATATGTGAGGCTTGTAATGAATGACTCCGTATAACACTATAATCATTTCCAATTGACGATTCTAATGTTGATTCCCAATGCTTCTTCGAAGGAAAGAATACACTCTTGGCTATTGTATTTTCACATTCCTGTGTACCCACGGCAATAACATGATATTTATTCCTTGGGAATAATAACTTTGATAATTCGTGAGGTGGTGGTGGTTGACGTGCTTCTTGATTCCATGTTACTATCCGTATTAATATTTCACCTGTATTTTCGACATGACGTGATATTTCTTCATATGTTGATGGTAAGTTGGTAATGGGTGATGAGGATGCATCATCTGATAAGGGACGTGGCCAATTCTTAAGTAGGAGAGGAGTTGGTATTGATTGTCTACCAGATCTTAGCATTGTCATAATCTATACCTATCTTCTCTAGATAACCAAAGTCGTAACTACTCACTATTGTTTCCTCTTCTTCTCGGGAGAATTGGAGAGTTTAGGAAGTTTTGTTGTGGAATCATTAACCTACAAATCATGTATATTTGCAGTAATCCCCATCAAGCTGATTAGAACATAGATTGATACAAGGATGAGATCAAGCTAGGACTTCTCTCATAGAATGTTGAACATCACAATCAAGAGAAAATGAAATGTTTTTTTTTTACATTGTTTTGAAAGTTTTTTTCGAACTTTTGGGAGTGTTTTGTTGTTTTTTCTGCCTCCTACAGCGAATGATCAGTAACTGAAGTAATACCTCCATCTTCTCTGTGTACTATGGTAACTTGTGCATATCTTTTTATGCATTTTTTCGATTAGAGCATATCTTGTGTATTTTTTCGATTACGAGTATAGAAACCTACACTAATTGGACATCTTGAACAGCCAGTCGTATATCGATATTCATATCTACAAAAACTCGATAGCATGAATAAACCCAGCCACTTTTAGCCACAACTAAATTATCTCGTTGCAATCAAATCCAAAGAATTGCGATAACATCGTGCGTCATTCTGGCGAACAAACGAAAGGCTTACAACGAATTTTGGTATGGTACTGTACGCTTACGACGTTAAATATGATA
>Ga0214478_101266_pt1 | contig 13109 bp, 11 predicted proteins | sample M1_20Mar14CPVII9_2_FD_178001 | JGI IMG/M metagenome (GOLD analysis project Ga0214478, IMG submission 178001) | Marine eukaryotic communities from Monterey Bay, California, United States - M1_20Mar14CPVII9sort6BwellD7 | ecosystem: Environmental > Aquatic > Marine > Unclassified | place: USA...
GCCGTCTACAGGTTTCGTATACATTCATTAACTCATTCTCAACAGTAGATGATGTGCTATCATCTTCTGTTGGTACCAAATCGTTATCAAACGAAGAAGATAGTATCATGTTGATACTTAGGTACTTCGATGCTGTCTTCTTTGTCGCCGATGAAGATATAGTTTATGAGTGATTCTTATGAACATTAAATGAAGTATTTATGCCGTCTATGCTCTCCATTATCTGACTTATATCTTGCTACACACAAGCATGCAAAATGCTCAAGCAAATTATGTGAAACTTGCTATATGAAACTTGCTAAGATATTCAAGTCTTTATGAAACTTCTAATCCAGTGAATGTACCCCTTATCCACTCAATTCTTAGTAGTGTGCTCTTTGGCTCTTTGATAGCCGCCCCAGGATTATATTATACGTTAAATTGATAGATTAGGGTGATTAATTGGTTATAGTTGTTAGTGGAAAATTATTTTGTGCATATCTTGTGCACATAAATCAATACTCAACAACAACAAAAATAAGTGGCTGATATTATATCTACTCTATAAACTGATTGTTGCAATTATTTCAAACGTCAACAAACTCGTGAATACATTGACATTATACGGTTTAAAAAACATATCAGGGCTACACTTGATAACTGATTGATTGTATAAAGTTGATTTAGATAAATAGAGAGACTTTTGATATAGTTATATTAGTAAGTGGTTAAATATATTGAGTTGAAATACATACCGGAGCTACTTTTAATATAAGCAATATGGGGCAAAATAGAGAAGATCGTGATGTACGAGGAGAGGAGGAGATGAAGGAGAAGTTATTACGTAAAAAGTTACAAAATAAACGCAATTCTAGTAGTAGTAATATGCGTAGACAATCATCTCGTGATTCGGAGGGTGGTAATAGTAGCCGCAGTAGTAGAGGCCGAGATGATAATAATAAGTTTGATGAATTTGGTAGGTCAATTACAAAAGATGGAAAAGGTAGTAATGGCAGGGGTAGAGATAATAAAAGATCGAATACAAGGGATAACAAATATAATGATCGAAAGAGGAGAGATGATAACAGGGGTAGAAGAGAACGAAGTATGAGCAGAAGCAGGAGTAGAGATCGTGAGAGGAGGCGGTCAAGGGGTAGGAGTTATTCACGTTCGCGGTCATATTCGTCTAGATCTAGAAGCAGAAGTTCTTCATCTCGTTCATATTCAAGATCTAGGAGTAGAAGTTATTCAAGAGGACATCGTGATTCCAATAACAGCAAATATTCTGATAATGAGCCACAACGAAGGGATGAGGAGAGAAGAGAAATGAAAGAGAATAGATGGCAGGCACCTCCACCAAACTTTGACAGACCACCACCCCGATTTGATCGTCCTCCAGAATATCACCCAAGGCAACAATATCATAATCAACAACACTATCAACAGCAGCATCAACAGCATTATAGGGGTCCTACTCCACCGCCCTATCAATCTGGTGACATTGTTTCAGGAGTAGTTACTCGAATTGAATCTTATGGGGTATTTGTAGCACTAGATCCACCACAAAATGATCAAAATACACGCAGACTGTACAAGGGATTAGTTCACGTGTCAGCGCTGCGTCCACCGGAACAGGGTCGTGTTGAACATCCATCTGAAATTGTAAAGATGGATCAACGTTTAACTGTGTTAGTGTTAGAAATTATACCACCCGAAGATAATGGAATGCCAATGAGAGGTGCACCGCAGTATAAGATTCGACTTAGTTTGGCAGCCATTGATGATGATACTGGTAAGGTTAGAGAGGGATTTGTTATGCCCCCTCCTAGGGGAAATGTAGTGAGGGAGCAAGATTTTGGTACCGGTGACGCTGGATATTATGGTGCTGGCGGAGGGCAAGGGTTTGGGGGTGGTGGTGGAAGGAATATACGCAATAAGGGTGAACATCTTGTTCAACGTGCAGAAGAAAGACGCAGATTGCGGCTAGCACAGGATGGTATGAATGATGGGGGACGTCAAGTTCATGAAAAAGATGATGGAGGGGCTTGGAAGATATCTGTTGCTCAAATGCAATCCTATCACAGAGGTCAATTACCACCCTCATTCTTGGTCTGGGACATGCCACGTGAAGAAATGGACGAAAAAGATGAGCAAAAGAAGAGTGGTGTTGATGATTTTGGTAGAAAGAGACCCCCACAAGAAGAGAAAAGGAAAGATGACGGTCAAAAAAGGGACAAAGAGACACGAAGACGGCGTTCTAATTCATCTTCATCATCGGGATCATCGTCATCCAGCTCATCATCATCTAGTAGTAGCAGTTCATCGTCTTCTTCTGGAAGTAGCAGTGAAAGTGAGGATGATCGACGCAAGAGGAAACGCCGTGCCTCCAGGGGATCAAGAAGAGGTGACAAACGATCAAGTAGGCAGTCAAAACGACGCAGACGAAGGAGTTATTCGTCTTCTTCAAGTAGTTCATCATCCGACAGTGACAGTGGAAGTGATTCATCTTCTGATTCTCGTGATCACAAAAAGTCTCGAGAAAAAGAAAAGGAAACGAGAGATGATAACAAAGATGATGAACCCAAACTGGAGGAAGACAGTGCTGCTGTTCCAGCCAAGGCGAACGAGTCTTTGGAAAAAGACCTCCCAATGGATGAAGATGACTTGCGTGAAGCACAGGATTTTAAGAAGGCTGTGCAAGGAAAGACACACGCTGATGGATCGGGTTCTGACTCCGATGATGACGCTGGTCCTCAGCCTCTCACACAAGGAAAGTCAGATGCTGCCGCTGACTCTTCAAATGCAGCCGCATCAAAAGCCTACGGCGGGGCCTTACTCCCTGGTGAAGGTGAGGCCTTGGCTGCATTCGTCCAACAGAATCTGCGTATTCCTCGTCGTGGTGAGATCGGATATTCAACTGGAGATATTGATCATTTCGAAAAGTCCGGGTTTGTCATGTCTGGGTCTCGACACGCTCGAATGAACGCCGTTCGTATCCGTAAGGAGAATCAGATTTACAGTGCAGAAGAACAACGTGCACTGGCCTTGATTACATTGGAAGAGAATCAACAGAAGGAGCAGGCATTACTACAAGACTTTAGGACCATGTTAAAGGATAAGTTGAAAGACGGCGAAGGAGGAGGAGATGATAATGCAGAGGAAGACAAGGGTTTAAAAGATGGTGTTGGAGCCTAGAAATACAAAGTTGAGTCGAGAAGATATATAAAATAATACGGACTTGTGTTAAGTATCTGCAATCTTTATGATGGAAGCATTCTTGGTATACACACTAGAAAGACAGTCTGTTAGCAGGCCTGACAAGCCCGAGGCCCCAATCCGACAAACAAATCACCAAAACCTCGCTCATTGACTATGTCAGACATAGTCTTGATTAGTGATTTGCTCTCCCCATCTTCCATTACTTTTGATTGACTCTCAATACGTGCACATTCAAACGGGGTATTCCAAGCCGACAATGTTCCTCCTATACAACCAGCAACAAATTCACCAAGTGGACCATCAATGCCAATCCTTGGCCTTATAAACTCTGTGAAGCCTTGCCGGGAAGCCCAGTTACTTGCCTAGATGTCATGAGCAAGACACATTTGATGTGATATTGTTATCAGTAATATATGTGAGTCAAAAGAAACATATATCATTCATCACATACCTGTCTCATTGCAACTGCGGGAGTACCTCTGTATAATCCTCTTATACCTTTCTCTTCTATTACTTGCTTTGCAACTTTCAAAGCTGATATGTTCTCGTTGCTATCTTGTATACAGGCAGTGACTAGTAGAGAAGTAGGACCCATAACAAGACTTTGTGCTGCTCCGCCACCGGCACCTGCACAAAACCCAATCACAGAAGGAGGTATGTTCAATCCTATACTCTTTGAAAGCATTGGTGCAGCTACATTATCAAGTATTGTATGTATTGATTCCTTTGCTGCCAATAGAACACCACCGGACAATAATCCCTCAACCATTCGAGGAGAAAGACCTCTCCACAATGATTTAACTCCCTGTTCATTTATGATCTGTTTCAAGATAGAGAATGTAGGAGGCGGTACTTCATCATCTTGACGACATCTAATATTTTCTAAGACGACACTACTTTTCCACACCTCCAATGGCTAAGATTTGTAGAATGTGAATTTGTGATAGTTTGTGATAAGATGAAGAATCCAAATTAGTACTCAACACAATAAATCAGAGCAGAGCTTAAACCCAAATTAGTACTCAACACAATGTATCAGAGAGAACTTGTATAAAAAATAACAATGCAAAAAGACAAAACTCATCATCATATCTTTCACTTACCAAGCCGCCGGTCAGGTCGGCAGTACATTTGAGAAATGATCCACGAGCCAGGTTCTTAACAACTGGCGGAACATGTACAACAGCTGCAGATATAGAACTACATGATACTACAAATATTCCAATCAATAGAGAGATACATCTGAGGAATGTCATCGTCATTGAAAATGAAGTGTGATGTGGTATCTTTTTATCACTACAACGCCACACAGACCAACTATTCAATAAAGCATGCATAACAGAACTACAGATAGTTTCATCAGTATACGAAACTGTAATTGCAATATGCAATGGTATAATAAGTTTGATTGTTTTCTCCCCTAGTTTGATGAGACTCATCGGCAAAAAAGGATATCACCAGCGGTATCCTATCCTTCCAAGACTTACTGCCATTGGAAAACATCATCTAACTACCCTCGTAACAAGTCCATCCCTACTTGCCAATCTCTAGACAAATACTTTTGGCAAAGACTAAGAAACATAAAATGCCTCGGGGTAACAATTGCTTAAATAATGCAGGTTATACTCTTGATCCAAAAAAAATATGTGATAAGCCTCAATCAACAAACAACAGCAAGTATTTCACTTCTAAGCAACAACATAGTTTGGATGGACTGCCAACTTCCGTTCTTGTTCTGGAATTTCCGAGTCACCAATAATTACAAGCACATGATCAACCTTTACTAATCTTCTCAATACTAAATTGGTTAGCTTTCTCATGCGATTCAACTCCTCCAACGAGTCGCCAATAGTCGATTCACATTGTTCGAGGTACCATTCCACTACTTGATTCCAAGTAAGGTATGTAGCTTCTTCCTGCTCCTCACCTTCTACTATTTCGGCTTCAGATTCTCGTGAACGCAAGTACGTTGCAATTGCATTTGATATAGACTCATATTCCTCAAATGTAATTTGGGTCTTCTTCTTCTTAGCTTTCTTGGTCTTTGATTTGGGCTTAGGTGGTTGCTGCTGGGATGACTCATCATCGCCTTCCTTGGCTTCCTCCATATTAGCATCTGGTGGTTGTTGCGCACCATCCTCTTCCCCTTGATCTTCTCCAGCTTCGGTGGCTGCTGCTTCCTCTTCATTCTCCTCATAACCATCAGGAGGTTCATCAAACTCATCATCGCCTTCATCAAATGTGACATCCTCAGTCTCGACATGAATAATACTCTTCCTCAATAATCGAAAGGCCTCTCTGACATAGCTCGGCCTTACTAAATCATCGCAATGAAGCCTAGCTAGAGCCTCGGAAAGTCGAATCAACGACTCCAACTGACGTACAGTGATACGATAGGCTGTACGACTGCGTCCCATCGTATCTCCCTGACGGAGCTTGCGATAACAGTCAACCAACACACGACGACATTCTTCAGTAATCTGAGGGTTCAATGTTCTTGCAAATCGAATGTAGCGTAGCATTTGATCTTTAGAGAAAGGTGGGTCAACTACCGCCTCGTCACATCGATGAACATCAATGATATGCTTCGCAACATTGTAATCGGCTACATCATCCATCTCATCCAACACTACAAAGAACAGATCAAAACGACTCAAAATAGGTGCCGATAACTGAACATTGGCTCGTAAAGTCTTGGATCGATCATATCGTCCGTGGATGGGATTAGCGGCTGCCAATATTGAAGCTCGTGCATTCAAAGTAGCTGTAATACCAGCTTTAGTAATACTAATCGTCTGTTGTTCCATGGCCTCATGAATAGCTACCTGATCAGTCTGGTCCATCTTGTCAAACTCATCAATACAGCAAATACCATTATCGGCAAGCATCAAGGCTCCTGCCTCAATACAAAACTCACCCGTGTCTTGATCTCGAACAACTGCTGCAGTTAAACCAGCAGCACTTGCTGCTTTCCCCGAGGTGTATACACATCGTTCAGGTAAGAAGCCATGCACAAATTTAAGAAACTGTGATTTGGCAGTAGATGGATCACCCACAATGCATACATTGATATCTCCACGAAGACGAATACCCTCAGATGTCGTTTTATGTACACCGGATAGAAGCATTAATAAGATACCACGCTTGACTTCTTGATGACCAAAAGTTGTGGGTGCAATCGAGTCAGCCAGCTAAAATGTTTGTCAAGAAGGATGAATGAGATTGGGAAACATAAAATCATAACAAGAAAATATAAAGATCACAAACACACAAACATACCTTGTCATATAAATGACTCATACCCTTCATCCTACGAATCTCCTCCTTCTCTTCTTCTGTAAATTCCATTGCCACCTCTTGTGCTGTTTTTGGGTTGTCAGCCGCATCGGCACCCATACTAAACAACCAAGACTCGTTGACATGCCCCTCACTTGACATCTCACCTTCTTCACCTCTGCGTCGTACACGTTCAGCAACATCCGAGGGTAAAACACAGCATGCGACAAAGCAAGTTCGGTAGGTTAATTCACGTACTCCTAATGCAGCAAGGCCTTTAACACCTCCTCCACCGCCCGAAGCAGCCTCTCGTCCAGCACGTAAGTTCCCTGCCGAGTTGGAGGCCCTAGCAGCCTCACCAGCTCGAGCAAGTGCACTCCCATCGGGTACAACTACTAAACTTCCTGTAAGTACCACACGATCACCAGCTTTGGCACGTTCAACCATTTCATTGCGCACAACTACATCAATAGTACGAGGCATAGATCCTGGAGGAATTTCATCTGCATTCTCTTGCACACGTAACCTCTGCCAGTCAACAAACTCACTTCCACCACCAGTATTCTCATCATCAGTACTCCCTCCTCCTGACACTTCCAAGTGAAAGTCACCTGGATTACGATTCTGACATCGAGGGTTACGACATAATGGAGGACGTGTCAAGTGATATTGTTGTAATACATCAGGCGCTACCAAACCACACTTTTGACATCTAAATGAACCAACCAATAACTCAGGCCTGACATCTGACGTACGGGTAACAGTACCACTAATTGCAGAAAATCGTCCAATAGTACCAGTTCGTAATGCCCGAACAGGTAATACCGTAGAACAATTATACACGGCCACGAAGTAAGAGTGGACAACATCACTTTCCTTCATTTGTCCACCACCTCCACCAGCAACTTCTTTATCTAATTCAGGATGATAACCCAATACAAATTCTTTAGCCGCACGACGTAAGAATGGTTCAAATCGTACATATTCTCCCTCAATTGCCTCGGCTAAATCTGGATCATAGGAATGTAAATGACGATAATTAACACATATTGTACTTGAGAAGGAGGACATTTCATCTGCATCATCATCATTTTCCTCATCGTTATTATCATCTGCATTTTTAGAGGATCCTTTTGATAATTGACGTTTAGCTAATTGCTGAGCTTGCTCAATATATGGATAGTATGTATGTGTCTCCTCGTGTTCCATATCATTTTCATCTGTTGATTGTTCATTAACAATCTCAGAACTGAGATGGTGCACCAACATATAATTTTATAAAAGTAAAAATGTTAGCATATCATATGAACAATGTAATGATGTATATACATAAAATTAACACATGAACCTTTATTTATACCAATAAAATACTTACTAACTGTTGAGAAACTCATTAAATCGAACCTTGACTAATTCGCCACCCTCATCTACAACTTCAAACGCAGTGGCCTCGCCGCCTTCGCCGGCTGTACCCTGAATTGCAGCGTTTGCCGCTTCCTGTCCAGGTTGTCTACCACGTCCTCCACCGCCACCAGCCTCGCCACCAATACCCGTAGGTGGTCCAACATTTGGCATAACTGATACCTCAGCTGCTGCTCTGGCAACCTCTGATGCATCATCTGCTAAATCTTGTTGTTGTTGTTGTCCGGCTCGTGGTGGAGTTATGCGTTCAGATGATAAGGATGCGCCTTCGGCACTTGATGGTGGCCTATTATTATTTGGCCTATTAACATCGGATGAAGATAACATGGTCTAGTAAAGGTTTGAAGTTGGCATTGGTAATTGGTTTGAACATACAACTTTTTTATTATGAGAGTGCATCGATCAGAAGCAGATTCTTACCCAAATAGTATGGTTAAGACACTTGCAATCTTTGTCTTTGGGTTCTTTGCATGTATATCGGCATAATATACGATGGAGCCAGCAAATAAGAGAGTAAAGACAGAAGAAGTAGGGAGTAGTAATATTGGTGGCGGAGGAGGAAGCGGCGGTAACAGTGGAGGCGATGGAAGCCCTCCAACAAACCCTTCTAATACAACAACAACAAATGCAACATCGCCATTGAAAACTAGATTCTTTATTCCTTTTCTAAACTATATGTAGAGTCAAAGCTTGAATGTTCATCAATTCATCGTCTCTTCAATCTAATGCAGGATTCGACTCGAAATTCTTAACAGCAAAGCTACTACCACATCCACATGCACTTTCACTTTGAGGATTACCAACAACAGCGAATGAACTTCGTATCATCTCCTGAACATAATCAATAGTACTACCTCGTAATAAATCTAATGATGTCTGATCAACAACAACACGCATACCATCTTTAACTAATACTATATCCTCTTCTGGATCTATTGTACCATCTTCTTCTTCATCATTATCTTCTGTGTTATCCTCAGAGAGTAATAGAAATTTGTATTGGAAGCCACTACATCCGCCTGCATCGACATATAATCGTAAGAAAACTTTCTCTGGATTTGGACGAGTGGATGCCAGTTGTTTAATACGTGCAGCACAACTACCAGTGATATTTAGAGTTTGTTCTGAATTATTTATAGTTGTTGTTGTATCTATGTTATCACCAGTTTGCTGTTGTTGTGATGTGGGACTGTTAGTATCTTCATTATTTTCCTCCGATGATATTGTTTGCGTTACCATTACCATTGATCTTCTAATTTGATGAGATGTATATTTTATTGATATATCATGAGCAGGTAAAGGTGTTTGTTGCATGATACCATTTCTATTGCAATCGTCTAATATTCTTTGTGGTTGATGCAAAGCAACTGAAAATTGTGCATATGATATGTTCTTTCTCCGAGATACACAAGACCGCCGCACAAATAAACTTGCAGCGCGATTGATTAATGACATTTTAAAAAGAGCGGTGGCTGGTTGATATTGGGCAATAGTTCTCGAGGATTCTCAATGATAAAGATTGTGTAAGTACCTCTCTAGAGCCCGGCTAAGTGTGGGTTTGGTACCACATTTCTTATATTTTGTACCGAAAAATATTACAAAAAATAAACAACCGGACAACTAAACTCAATAAGCATCTTTATTTAGAAGCCTAACTGAAGGAACCCTCTCATTAATACCCCTATTATATTTCGTATACTGCCGATAAATACAATAGATAGTCGTTAACCCTGTTTCATTTAGTTGCGGTATTTACACAATAAGCAAACACTCTAGATATATTGTTCAACTTATTTTCGCGATAAGTGACGGCACAACAACATAGTAATATGAGAGAGATCCCATCATTACGTGTTCTATGTCTTCGAGCTGTTGGTCCTCCAACATGTAGTCCAGAAGCCGCATTTGGCGGTCCGCGTGTAGCTGCACTTCTAAAGAGAAGTAAGAGTGGAATTGCAGACGATAGTGATAGTGATAATGAAGATAGTAATTCTAATGCAATTGAGAAGGATAAAACCGCTGATAGTGATGTGGATAAAATCATCCCACCTGAAGAGCCGACACTAACATCTGTACTACTTAAGAAATTGCGTAATAAAGAGTCACCTATGCAAGCATATAAAGGCTTAGCTCGTCCGAATGCAAATGATGTTGATATTGCCCACCCCTGGATAATGACTGTTCATCCTCCTCGAGAAGATGGAAATAATGAACCTTTAATTACTCCAACTGAGGGCGCTGATAATATGGATATTGACAACGATGATACAGCATATGAATTCTTGGCAATTGAAAATAGTAACCATGCTGTTGAAACAATCCAACAGTTTATTGATGCACTTGTTGAATCTGGTAGAGCAAATGATACGCGCATGGGTTTACATTTCTTTCGTGAATGGGTATATGCCATTACTGGCAAGGAACCCAAAGCAATTGTACCCAAGAAGAAGATTAACAAGAAAAGGAAGATATCTATATCAGCTAAAACTACTGCAATTGATGAATCATTACCACTGGGTTCATTGTCATTACACAACTTTGCTGCTGGATCAATTCATACCTTTCGAAGTATGGAGAAGGCAAATGTTGGTAGCTGTCTTGGAACTCTAGATATATCAGGGGTGCATGGATTAACTGATTCGATACTGACAAATATTATATGCGGGGGATCATTTCCTCGGATTAAACGTCTTAGTGTTAAGAATTGTCGTAAACTAACCGGCAAGGGTATTGCATCGTTGGTAAAATTGACAAGGTTAACTGCATTGGATGTTGGAGGATGTTATAACGTTCTTCCTAATGATGTTGTGTCTTTAGTTGAAAGACACCCGTCAACAAAGAAGGGTGTCTTCACAGAGATATATGCCGGCGGCTTGGGTTGGACGGATGTAGCACTGGAGGAGTTGGTTGATGCAACTGTGGGATATTTGCGTGGATTGGGCGTTGGTTTCTCGCCATATATTACAGGAGCAGGGTTAAGTCTCACATTGTCTAAGTTGTCATCTACGTTAGATCGACTTGCAGTGCCTTTTTGCCCAGGCATGGACGATGCCGCTGTCTCGTCACTTGGCAGTACGCTACCCAAGTTGGCAGTGCTTGACATTCGGGGTACTAATGTGTCTTCACTATCTGGTTTGTTGGAGGCCAGGGCTGGAATTGTATCGACTGGGCACTTGTTTGTATTGGCGCGTTACAGTGGAATATCAAAGAAGAGTCTTGATGAAACTAAGAAGCGATATGAAGGAACTGTTGCCTTTGATTGTATCTTGGATGGCAAGGGCAATGGAGGGGGTATTAGGAGGTAATGGTATGACGTGTACGATGTAAGGTGTAAGATGAATATTTCAGAAAGTAGAAACACTCGTTTGTTTTCACTATTTGTAAAAAGGAAGCTGTGTCTTCTCAATTAATCTAGAATCGGTTTTGATTAATGCTCATATGACGGTGAGCAGCAAGTCACTTACATACATAGTGACAAAAAACGAATGGTGATGGCCCCGACAATATTCGGGCACCATGAGAGTTGAGAGTTGAGAGCCGCATTCAATGTCGTATAGAGATGTTCTATATGATTGAGGTTTGCAATTCCAAGTAGTTGATAAGTTGCAAATCAGTTCTAATGCTATTTGATTTGTAGTGTCTCGGCATTGGAAGTTATCTTAATCTTCGATTGATCACAAGCTAATTTTCAGTGCACACATAATAATATTATCAAATACAATATCCAATATGGGCAAGTCCTCCATATTGTCATACTGGCAAAGAGTTTGCGGCATATTAATGGTCATGTGGGTGGGTCTTAATTTCTATCTTGCAGAAAGACTGAGTAATATAGTTGATATAACACCGGTTGCAGAAACCGATACCACACAAACAATAACCAATTCACAACATAAAGCAGGTGTCGATGTTATACCTCGTTTTCAACAACATATAAAACATTATTCATTCGATAAAAAGTTAGCTGAGGACGCACTTGCTACATATGGTCACGATGTTATATATCAACCACTACGTGCATATATTGAGAAGAAGTTGAATGATACAGTGCCTGGTACTATTGATAAAGGGAACTTGGACGAAAAGAAACCAAAAGTAGAAGTTGGACGACCTGGTAAATGGTATGTTCCGCTACCACTTCGTGAAGGCTCACCGGAGGATGTAAGTATTTATGCTCTAATGTGCTCTGATATCATATGACTTTGTTTACATCATATCCACCATCATCTCAAATCTTTCATCGTACTTACACAGCTTCGAATGTTTGAATATGGACAACGTCTTAAATCTTGCAATGATATGCCTGCAAAGTTACCTGTAGACCGTGGTTTTGGAAATCATGCGTCTCGGAATGTTAACAATAGAGATACATTCTCTTCTGGAAAATTAAATGTGTGGGAAGAAGCAGAAAAGGGTTGTCCAGTTAATGCAGATCCTTTTCTACCTTGGTTACATGATATGTTTCCAAATAAAGATGGTACAGTCATTCATTTCATTGCACAGAATAAGCGTCGATGTAACTCTGGAAAGATTCATTGGGAAGATATACATGCATTAGAACCTCAAGTAACAAATATGCAGCCAGTGAGTGTAAAGAGAATTGATGAAGCAACAGCACAGAAACTAGCACCAAAATTATGGAGTCCATCAGCGAGTGATAATGATAATGACACAACTACAAGGTATAGACTTGCACCGCATGAAGAAGCTGATTCGGACGGCATGTTCACGAGATTTATATGCAGATTTAGAGCAATGGATTATACAAAGTCCCCTCCTGAGCAAGTAGTTGTTGGAGAGTCTTTATCAACATATCCATACAACTACGAGTATGTGAACTATCGTAAAGATCTTGGAGACTTGAGTATGCTAACTCCAAAAGGGAAAGACAATCCAATGTTTTGGCAATCTCAATTTCGTTTTGATTGCCCAGTACCGGAAGATAGTGGGGATTTGCAATCAGTTATTGCATCTGGTGATGGTGTGCTCTCCGATGGTACACCGAGTGTATATGTTGACGTAGTACCAATACGAACTACTCCGAGATATGGCAAACGAATGTCATACTTTACACCTGACATGGCTGGCAATCCAATTGAAAGTTTGAATAAGGATGTATTTGGTTGGGGCGATCTTATGGAAAGTAACATCCTTAGAGTTGACAACAATGAACAGATAGGTATTACAAACTCAGAACATCCTCCTGGTTTGAT
>Ga0214478_101267_pt1 | contig 13103 bp, 6 predicted proteins | sample M1_20Mar14CPVII9_2_FD_178001 | JGI IMG/M metagenome (GOLD analysis project Ga0214478, IMG submission 178001) | Marine eukaryotic communities from Monterey Bay, California, United States - M1_20Mar14CPVII9sort6BwellD7 | ecosystem: Environmental > Aquatic > Marine > Unclassified | place: USA...
GTAGATACAGTCAACTGAATCGACAGCAACAACACATTAGTGCCTGTATATTGTAATGTATAAGATTATATTCTGTTTAAGAGTTATACTATTCACTCCAATATGATAAATGAAGAGGCATTACTCACAGAGATACTTTAGCCCTCAACTAAGAAGTCTTCCAAATCAACAAAGGCATCATTTGTGTTGTGCTTTTCTCCTGGCGTTGTTGCAAACTCATCGTCATCCATCGTAAGCCAGTTATCAATCGTATCATTCCTGCTCCGCAGTGATACCCTATGAGACTTCCGCATGGGTGTATAACGCCGCATCACCTGTCGTTTTCCAGCTGCAGTGAATTCTTCTTCCTCAGCATCCGTATCAGAATCGGAATCTTCATCTGAGAGGAGATTATCTCCGGCGTCAATTGCTTTTAAGATTCGTTTACTTGAATCTACATTCTCAATGCATTGACGAAGCAATCCTCTAAATGTAGGCTGATTGAGTTGTTCATTATTGTCTTGTCTGCTTATCATGGTAGACAGTACTTCTTCAAAGTTAAGCAGTCTTTGACTCGAGCTGCTTTCATCACCCATACAACTAAAATCAGCCGCCAAGATGGCATCGAGCTTTTGTACTTCAGCCTCCAAGCCATCTAGCTTTAGAAGAACCTTGGGTAGACGACCAAGTATTGGATAACCATCTTTTCCAAAAGATGAAAGAGAAGAGGAATACCATGATATAATTCCAGTAATCAAATCATGTTGTGGCGTATCGTTTGACTTGACTGACTGTAACCACCCAAGGATACAAATTAAAGACTCCTTAAGCTTGGAATCACTGTATAGACTTTGACTTGTAATTGGCCGCAAATCATTGAAGTGTTTGATAACCTGCTTAAAGGCAAGCACTAAGGTCACAGCAACCTTTTCTATGCATGAGCACATGTTGGACTTTCCATAGTAAGAAAGGTACTCAGCTAATATTGTTGATGTAGGTTCCTCATCTGCATTGTTGCCTAGCTCAGCTTTTGATTCATTCTGATGAACTTGAAACATGCGACACAGTGAAATGTGCAAACGAGAGAAGCCGTCTATTCTTCGCTTGGCAAGAGCTAATGGTTTGTCGATAGGGCTTTTTACAATGTGCCTGGCTGTTGATTTATCACTTCCCATAATGATTTGGTAAGAGTCACTCCACATGTTAGTTAAAGCTGTGATCGAGCAGTTGCATACCCAGGGTAATGTTTTCATTGTCGTAATACTATGCGTTTGAGCAGCACTTCCTGGTCCTTTACCGCCATCTGTTTTGGATTCATCTACCTCTGAGTCTTTCTTAGATGACAGGAGGAATTCATCATTACTAGTACTACTTTCCTTTTCTCCCCTATCCGAAAGGGCAAGTGCTTCCGGCTTCTGACTACTCTTCATTTCAACTGCTTTGGACTTCAAATGAACACTGCATTGTTCTAGCAGCTCACAGGTATGTTCACTTGGTACCTTATCAATTATACACTCATCAACCAGCCTCTCTACCCTCTGGACTAATCTTGGCATCTTATCAATACAGAGTCCCAATGAGTTTTTGACAACAGAAGCTTGCCGCAATGGATTTTCTCGAAGTATTTCCCATAAGATCTCGGCTGCTTGATAAACAGATGAGAATGTACTACTCATTTGACGTTGGGTACTTGTGGAAATTGATTCAAACAGTATCGAAATTGCATCAACACATTCTTCAATGGCATCTAAGAAACACAACATCAGCCGCTTCTGAAGACCTCCACTGTATCCGTGAAACGATGCATCCAAGTCTTGGCATAATCGTGGTAGTAGCTCAAGCATCAATTCTAGATTTTCCTTGCGCTCTTGAGGAGATAAGTCGGTGTGTAAAGAGGACACAGAGTTGAGGATTTGGGACAGCGTCAACAGAACTGTCTCTCGCATAAATCGGACATGAAAGTCTAAATCTTCGGAGGATGCAATTGTTACTAACGAGAATGATGTCTCGATATCATTTGGATTCATTTCTTGACCTGACCATCCTCCCTTTTCAACACAAGATTCTTTGACGAATGAAATCAATAGTTGGGAAGACTCCTCATCAGTAAGTGAGCAGTATATTGACCAGCACGAACAAAGCATGCGGCTTTGACTTGGACTGTCCCGCAAAGTTCGTTTGGAATGAATCTTGCAGAAGTCTAATGCATTCTTTACCAGCACGTCTACCTCTGGTAATATGCTCATCTTCTTCTCATTTGTTGTAAGAAGAGGACGCAAGCGGTGAGATGCCAAGTCAATGAGCTGACAGATTGACTTGTGAGATACACTTCCCAAGACAATCTCACTGCTTGATAATCGCCGCTTACACCATAATACATGATTTACACCGAGCAGTATAGACTTGTCTTGATTGCTGGATTCACAACTTGTTTCACTTCGAAGAAGAACATCAACTAGAATATCACAAAGTGACTCTTGGAAGCGTTTGAATTGTGTACAGGCTTTCAATTCCTCGTCCATTTGCCATTGGTTCTGTGTATCATCAAGAGACTTGTCTTGAATCCAGCTTGGAAGTAAAGAGCCGTGCTTCTGGCCTTCTTCTTGGAGATGATATGCCTCAGAATCAGATATATATCTTACCAATTTCTTTAATGTTTCGTTTGTATCATCTCTTCTGATCTTATCAAGTTGAATCATTCTGGCAGTACCCTGGAGGATAATCATTAATAAGACCTCGTCAAGGGCTAGATCACTATTACTTGGATTAAATCCTGCTTGCACTGCTCGATAAATGTCACTAAATAAACTGTCTATTGCGTCGTTTTGGTTAGTCTCGTCTAAGGCAACAGTGGGTGCTTCCTTGAGTAATGTCCAAAGAAGATGGGTGCTCAGAAGCTTTTGTGATTCATTTTGCATGACAGAACCATTGGATTTGTCACTGATAATAGCATCGTACAAACAAATAGCCAGCCGTAGCAATCCTGGGACATCGATCATCTTGTGAAGCAGTCTGGATGATGATGAAGGAGAATGTCCCATGGAAAATATACTCTCGGCAACCAATGAGGAAGAGGACAATGATTCGGAGTCTTCCAACGCAATACAATTTAGAAGACTTATAAAGCATGCTCTCAACAATCGATGTGATACCCACTTAGTCAACTTTCCACCTTGAGATGATATACTAAGCTCATTGAGCATCCATGATATGATGTTAATTTGTACACGAGATGTTGTGGAGGAGATTGATAAAGACGATGGTCGTTGAAGTACAATAAAATCCGCAATCATCATTAGAGCTCTCTGACCACAATCATCTTCAATGACTGATTGGCTTGAAGTGTGACAAATTTCAACCAATAAAAGTAGGCAATGTATGGATAGATAAATATCATCATCAATCTTTCTCGGTGCGGTTGGTAGAGTTTCAAACAAATTAGTTGATGATGAGTAAGCATATGAAGATGATAGAGCTCGCATGTTCTTCTGAGCCATGGCTAGAATCGCTTCCCGACCAGATGGAATAGGTGCAAGTGCACTAGCAAGCCGAGACAAGGCCCAATATGAAAGCTTTGGAGCTTCGCCAGTACCATCATATGTATCACTTGACAAGGACGATTTTGAAAGTAGATTGCACAATGGCTCCAACACAGCTGTCACATGATCTCTTCTATCTTTTCTTCTCACAATATTATTGGTCAAACATTTATCATCATTAGCAACAAGAGACCATGCCAACATGGATATGATGAGAAAACATGCCTCCTTACTCTGTTTCCCAGCAGTGTGTGAGTTATGAAATGTCATATTAGCAAGACGATTGTAAATGGACCGTACGATATCATCCCGAGATGAAGGCACCTCGAAGAATACGACAACGATAGCAACAATTGCCATTGCAGTGCCATCATTCGAATCATTACTGCTACGACTACCATGATCATCAAGGATCATATTAGCCGCATCAATCCATATTTTTGCGCTATCCGCCTTGGAAGAGTCAATTGATCGTGGCTCCCAAGTATCATGATCAGCTCCGTGATTTAAACTAGTGCGGACCAAGTTCGAATAGGAAGAGAGAGTATGTAGACCAAGTTCATGTTGATACGAATCATTACTGATGTTGTCTGGTGTGGCTTTGTATCGATTGTGAAACTTGTCATTACCAGCATAGTAACAACATTTCAATACATTGTATGCTGATTGCTCAGTCTTTCCTCCAACAATGTTACTATCACTCAAGTCTTCTTCTCTAACCGACGACAGACGTAATAGTACCTTTAGAGCATAGCCTATTTCATCATCAGCACCACCAACACTATTACTATTGTTAGCATCAGAACTTGTATGATCGTGTAATACTCGTTGCAATACAGCAGATGCCATACGGAATACAGCACGGGGACCAACATTATTTGTTGATGATATTCCTGAATGATTGGAAGAAGAAGATCTAGCTCTCATAATCAATAATACAACTCCGGCAACAGCCCAAGCTGGAACAACACACTGTTGGGAGTCAGCAACTCCTGATGACTCTTCCAATTTAGTATCGTCTTGATTACATAACAGACAACATTCTCTATTACATGCCTCTAAAATTGATTTAACAGTATCAACCGATGCCCCAGTAAACGATGGAAGAAGGACATGTGACTCAACCGTGGATAGTAATGCCAATCGATCTACTCCGCCTCCACTCCCTGATGATGACACCCTTCTAGGATGGTCTACTGATGATGTTGAGAATGGTCTTTGGTTCGTAGCAACTGACGTTGCATGATATAGTTGAAGTAATATTGATTCCCAACTAATAAGGCATGAACTATTGTTGTCACTAGAAGTAGTGGTGGCAGAGGAACATCTTGTTGTCGTTGCTACCAGCATTCGAAAGACACATCGCATCAAGGCAGGATAATCCGATGTTGGGATGATATGTATTCCCTCATCAACTATTCCCTCATCAATCACTTGTTGATTTCGTTGTTCTAGTTGATTCGTATCGCTAACCCCCCCACTACTGCCTAGTCTATCAACATTATTATTAAGATCTGAGTAGCATATCAAATTATCAAATATAACATTACCAATTTCAATCTTTAAACAATCCAAATATGTAAACTCTTCTTCGTTATTATCTAAAATTATTGTTGTTGTTGTTGTTAACATTCGATTAATACCAATATCATCAATTGCTAATGAAAGTAATGGTAGTAATGCTTCTGCGCGTATTGTCCTACTTTTTTGAACGTTATTATTAGTGGTGATGTTTGAGTTGGAGGATGCAAATAATAACGAAAGAAGTTTATCACTTGCACGTTCTACTTGAACTTCTCCTCCTCCTTCCTTATCGTCTGGAGATGATTGTTCATATTCATCATTATCATTCATAACAACATCATTCATAACATCATTATCATCGTCACTCTTCTTTACTACCATATTACCACTATTCCCCTTAGCTTCTTCTTTAATATGTAAATCAAACTTTATATCATTCAATATATCCAATGTTGTTAATATAGTTGGTATTAATTCCAATGGTAATATATAGGAATTGTATCGTTTCTTCCTCTTGTTGTTGTTGTTGGTAGGAGCTGTTGCTGTTGTTGTACTTACTTCTACCTTGTTAATTAGTAATGGTTCAAGTATAACATTGCCCAATGTAGTTAGTTGATTAATTATATTATCCAAATTGTCAACTCTTTTATTATTAAGTGCTATTGATCCCAAAGTTGATATGAATGTACGAATTTCAGCAATTAATGCTATTTCCTCACCGTGGCTTAGTTTTGTTGTAGAGTTTTTGATGTTATTATTATCATTATTGGTATATTGTAATGATTGTATAGCTGCAGTTGCTGCTTGCCTAATATATATTATATTTTCGAAAGGATCATGGGTATAATAATGTTAGGTATCAGTTGTGAAATCAATAGAAACAGACAGCTAATTACAATACAGTAACTTACCATGGAATAACATATCTATCATGCGGTATACATAGTAATGCCTTTAATAACAAATGTGCCTTAACGGATAGTGGTATATCCATATTATCATCCACTGCTGCTGCTGAACTACTATTGCAAACATCACTTGTATGATAGCCAATTAATGTATAGAATATTGATAATATCTCTTGACACTTGTTGTTTGGTACTTCATCATCATCTTGTCTGTGTGCTGTAGCTGGCGAATCATTTGCAACAATGTCTAATATAGAAAATAATTCAGAACTATTATTACTACCGCGTTCTATTGCATGACATGTATCAATTGCAAGCTGATATCGTTTATTGTTGTTGGTGTTGTTGGCATTCATATTTTTGTTGATATATTAGAGAGTTATCTGCTTACTCATTCGCTGCCTATAATTTTGCAATAGGTGGATCTATCCGCAACTATACTACTACTCTCTATACAATCATCCAATCAAGACAGAGCAAGCAATAGTTCACTGCACACTATGACACTTTTAGTGCAATATCGTACACGGAGTACAAAATACGACAATGAGACTTACGATTTACGAAACACTGCAGAGTTGAAAGTTGATACATAAACTCTAGTGTTGCTGTGTGTATTGCTTGAGCTGTGAGCAGAGTTCAAGCACATATCCCTTCTTGGCGTTGGTATGTTCTGGTTTAATCAGAGAGTGGATATGGGATGATGTACTTACTGGAAGGAGGAGTACTTGAACCTCCTAGTGTAGATAGAGTCAGAGTAAGCAGTGGAAAGAGAGCGCTATCGAACAACATTGATATAACTTTCAAGAGACAGTACTATCTTCATTAGTTATGCTTGTCAATGTAAAGCGCCCCTCCGTGTCTATTCATTAAAGATATCCGATGCTGCAGCTTTATCTCTTGCATCACTCTTCATTTCCTTCTGTCTCTCATGATAAGCTCGTAACGTACTTGCATATTCATCTTTTGTGACTGACCCAACCTTATATCCTATCTTGACTTTTTTCAAAGATGTCTCATCTCCTGCCTTTGCTGCAAGTGTAAAGTGCTTCAATGACCGGTGAAAATTGCCAACCTTAAATTCCATATAACCAAGATTATTCCTCGCGTGTATATCTCCGCCCATAGCTGCGAGCTCAAAGTAATGTTTAGCCTTCTTTTCATCCCTTTCCACACTCACTCCATTTTCATGGTACATGCCCAAGTTACAATATGCCTCAGCATAGCCAAGCTCTGCTGCCTTTAGCCACAACTCCTTAGCCTTATTCATATCCTGTGGCAAACTAGTAGTTCCGTTGGCATAATACCCTGCAAGATGATTGAATGCCCCAACGTACCCTTTTTCCATTAGCTTCTTTGTTCTTTCAATGTGTTCATCTAGGTTTTTTGCATTAGGCGTCCTGCAGAATGGGCAAAGTAGTACTCCTCTCACACTCTCAACCATAGTACAAATACAACCTTTACAGATAAACTTCCCACAACAGGGCTTAAAAACAGATTCGTTCAAATCAAATGGCAGGGGTAGCATACATATTGGGCACTCTTCTCGAGGCGGGTGATCTTTGAATAACTGTTCATCTCGTAATTCAGCAACTCGTTTCTCGCATGCCTTCTTGTGCTTCTTTCTGTGCTTCTTTTTGCACGCGGCATTGCAATACTTCACTAATTGGCATTTATTGCATGTATTCATATCATCACTATTTCCTTCCTTGCCGCAACTAGCACATACAGACGTATCATCTCGCATAGATATACTGTCAACACCCTCGGTAATGGTATTAATATTATTTTGCTCACATGATGTGCACTCTTTTTTGATAGATGTCATTTCTCCGTGACCACCAAATTGATGATCATTATTATCATTATCTTCGGCGTTACTACTCATATTTCTAATCTAAAATACCAATGTATACAGGTGTATATTGTTATAATCTATTGCCTTGCGCCTGAACCGAGTCTTCGGTGTACCTATTATATTTTTTTATATAGTTTTGTTTTTGTTCAAGGATGAAGACCTAACTAATAAATTTATTTATATTGTTATAATAATAAATAGATCATCTCAGCGCTTCTGGTATACTCTAATATCATCCGATTGTTTGCCTCCGCACCCTTTGCAGGCAAGTAAGAGGCGTTATTAGCAGGTTATTAGCAGACAGCAGTGCATTTCGTACATGGAGTATAAAATACGACGATAAGACTTACGATAACATCTCCCCTCACTGTGTAGACGCTTCCGCATCATACGTTCCATATGGCATGGAGACAAGCTAATAGATAGAATAGCATTTATAGAGAGTTGTTTAGTATTGATTTGGCGTGGTGGTGACACGATACGAGGTCAAAATTTGATGAATATGAAAGTAAGAAATTATTGAGCACACATGTGAATAAAAGAAAGCATTGCAATGACATCATTATTAAGTAAATGCGATAAACTCAAAGAGAAGGGGAATGCCCTCTTCAAATCTGGTAAATTTAATGATGCCTTAACGGTATACTCTCAAGCTATAAGTGAAATTGAAGCTATCCTCCTTGATGGTGGGGGTAGTGATGTTAGATATAAACACGCAGTACTTATATCAAACAAATCAAATTTCTATTCGAGATTGGTCAATACAATGAGTCGATAATATATGCCAATAAATGTATTGAGATTCTAACAAATTCTGCTGTTGATTCTGAGGAAATACAACAAAGTCTATCTCTAAAATGGAAGAATCTTTTGAGGATTGTACGATGTGGAATATACAATGGTACTTTAGGTGATATTAATGATGATGAGACTTATAAAACTACAATTCTAGAACCTCTTGAGATATTGAGTAATTGTGGTGATGCTGTGTATGAAAAGAGAGCTAAAAGGATGTTATCTCAGGTGAATGAACAGAGGGAAAGACTGATGAATAAGAAACGTTCTCCTGATACACCTACTTCATCTCTGCCTTCCATACACCGGGCATCATTGTATGGAAGCTGGACACGTGAATACTACAATTATGGTCATGATCGTGTTACATCTGCACTTGGTGAAGGATATTACAATGATGATGGTGATTGGAGTCCAGCCTGTCCTTCAATTGATCTATCAACACTCCCAGAGGAACATTTGTCCGAACTTAACATACTCTTTGGCGGTGTGGGTGATGCTAGGCATGTATATACGACTTTATGTGATGCCAATAAGCAATACAAAGAATTGTCTACCGAGAAGAAGAAACTATTCAAGCTCAATCTCTTACTCAATGATATCAACCCAACGGCGTTGGCTAGGGATGTGTTAATTATTGCTGCATTAGATAGACTTGGCAACTTGGCATTCAACTCTACCCACGAAGAAGTGTATGACTATCCCGAGACAGAAGCATTCAGATTAGCAGTTGCCATTCAATACATGTTCTTCGGATATGCACACCCAGTATCTGTCCATAACACAATCATGACACTCATTGATGAATTGATGTGTGAGGATTTCGTCTCAGTAAAGAAGTTAATTAGGACATCAGATGATAATTGGTCCAAGATCAAAGATGTTATGAACTATTGGAGGAGTGTAGACGAAGGTGTGGATAACTTCCCCACAGTCATAACTGCTTTGACGGACATTTTCAAAGTGAGGCTTAATATGAGTGACAAGCCAAGTACTGTGGATATTAAAGATGATAGAGTTCAAAAACAAATAGACTCTATTCGGAGTGATAATCGTAAAAGAAAAGAGGAAAGAATTGCTGCAATGGACAATGCAACTCTTGATCATTTCCCTTCAAGTTTGCTAGATATGATAAAAGAAGATATGCCGGTGGAAATGAGGGACGATGATGAGAAGCTGCTTGACTTTGCAAAGGAATTCATATGTGCCGCAATGGAAAAGGAGGACCCCGATGAAGTGGGAGACTATGAAAGTGGAAAGTTATCTTCGGGTAGAGCCTTTGATAAGGAGTTCCTCATTGCTACACGAGCAATCTTGCCTCCATATGGATGCCAGGCAAATGATGTATATGCACACATTTTTGAAGAAGAGGAGTGTTCTGAAGAGCTCCTTAATGAAGCAAGGAAAGACATCAAATCATCTTGGAAAGTGAATAGAACAATGTTCTGCCCTATCTGGATGAAATTCCAAGATAGCATGCCAGGAATTAATGAGTACAATCCCGTGGCTGATATTGGGGAATGTTTCCTTTGCTACAATGATACTATGACTTATCTTGAGGGAAGCTCTAGTAGTAGCTCACAGCTGAACTTCTTCCAATGCACGAGCCTCTTCTTTTTGAACGTTGCCAAGGCTTTGACTAATCTTTCTTCCAAAGCACTATGCATCGAACTTAGTGTTGACTCTATAACAACTCTTTGCCGGTCAATGCAAGATGGGAAGCTAGAAAAACGGCAGTTCCATCGTATCTATCTTTCAAACATTGCTGACTATATAGGAACATTATCTATATTTACTGAGGTGGCGCCTCTGTTACATCGGCCAACAAAGTTAGTACCAAGTTTCATACAGACAAACATTCTATACAACTGCCCAGTATGGAGCAGCTATTCCCAATTTGTGTACAGCGCAACTGCTATTTCTTCACTAGATGCTTGTGGAAGTCTTCTTGGACTAACGTTTATGAATAGTGATAATATTTGGGCTCATTGTCATCAGTGGACAGGAGGGGTCACACCTTGTGCAACAAAGGATGAAGTCACTAGATGGCTACATAGACTACTGTTAATCATTTTACTTCCACCAAAGAGAGAGTCGTACGATATAAATGAAAATTGCCCAATGAATATAGCCCAGTTCCTTCGGACATGTGTGTACTGCATTGAGTACCTTAAATATCCCATGCACTGGATTGGCTCTGTACTTGATGACATTATTACTGCATGTTCAACTGGAGTGTTGAAGACGAAAGCCGAGATACCATCCTCTTCACCTCTAACATTCCATGCCTGTAATGCTATGAACAAGGTCAATATAAAGCCATTCCGCCTTGAGTTGTTGACTCAAATTAGTATCTGGAAGAATCAGTATGAAGATTACTTGCTCCCATTGAACATGGTATCTCATTCGACATGTCATCGGTACAGAATAGATCTTTGGCCTCATAGTTCGCCACCTTGTATTGATATGCCAAGAGTTGGATGTGGTGGTAAATGCGACTCTTTATGTCTTGGCTTCGTACTATCCAAAAACGAGAACTTATGCTCTAACCATAACGAAGACGATCTGGGAGGGATGATGTCTGACTTTTCCGACTTCATTTCTCATATGAATGGCGAAGGCAAAGTAAGACAGCTTGCTCTTGATGGTGATGATACAATTCATTTCTTCTCTTGTATGCGATTTGACCGTGATCTTGCCACAAGTCAGTATTTTATTGAGTTTATCTTGACGAAAGATGACTTCAATCAGTACTCGAGCTACTATGTACATCCATTTCGATCCGATAGCTGGGTTAAGCTGGGAATCTTTACCGGGGGAGAAAATTCAATAAGGCTGCGTGATGCTAAGCTCTTAAATCATTAAATGCGGCTTGATTTATGTTATGATTCTTCCATTGATGATGTCAAATCCCTCGTCCATCTCGCTCTTCAAATCGACATATTGCTGGAGTAAGTCTTTGCTCGAGGACTAGACAGAAAGAAGATTAGAGAGTGATATGAGCACAAAAGCCATCTAGCCCAAAAAAGTTATACATACCTTGCACGAATGTCCAGCAGTACATTGTCCTCTAGCATTCTCCTCGGCGATATCATAAACATGTTTAGCAAAGTATGCATTCGTTTCCAACAACCGATCGGTATCAACACCAAACTCTTCCTGCATACTTCTCCACATGTATTTTTCCAACTTTGGTTTCTTCTGTAGTATAAAGATTTGATTCAAATCTGGTTTAATACCCATCATGCCCGCACTTGTTGGTGTGCGTGATCGTATTGCCGATATACCACTAGCTACTAAATGAAAACATGTGCCATCGTCTTCATCATCTTTCTCATCGTCATCCATACCAGTTTCATTATACACTGCCCTGCCCGTTCTTGAGCAAGCATTACCTCCCAATGGTCGTAGGTATGAGATGATCTTATCATGGTCCAGTCTTGGGATTTCATTTGGATTATATCCTCCGCGTAAGGCAACTGTAACACCGGGCGTTACACATACATTGGCATGTATCACGGGAAATACCATTCCATTCTTATGCTCAGGTTCGTGAATAGGATCGGTTAGAAACCAATCTATATTCTTCCCTGCACACCAATACATCCATTGAGGCGATGTGAAGAGGTTGCTGACTAGCTTCTTCTCCTTCTTTGGTTGTTCAGCTTCTTCTTCTCCCTCCTCCTCCTCCTCGTTATCATCCTTTTCGTCATCCTTACTCTCTTCGGGTATCATATCCATAACCTCTCGATCATACCTATCAGGCAAAAAGTATCGTATAGCCTGTGCTTGGATATATTCCATATACCCTATATTCAATCCATCATCGGCATCCAATCTAGTCCATAACACTACATCATTGTGTATCCTACTTACTGATATATCATCAAGTAATGCTTGCATATTACTAACCTTACCTGCAAAGATTTTCTCAGGTTGTGATAATGCATTCATAAGCATAGCTCGTATATCAAACGGCTGCACATTCAATGATAAGCTAGTTGAATTACTAACAATGTAATTATCATTCGAACCAATAACATATGTTAATGCATGTTCATCAATACCATTCTCATCTTTTTGTAATAATACATTTTCATCATTTAATAGTTGAATTAAATCTTGTTTGATAGTAGTATGTAATTGAGGATCAGTACGTATTATCCATAAAAAGTTACCCCAATTACTCTGTTGTTTTACGGTTGGTAGACATATCGTACGGAGTAAGTGTAATCTTGCCTTGGCCAATTGTACTAATGTTGGTTGATTTTGCATAAATCTTGTTTCAAGTATGTGTATTATCCGTGGCTCTGTGGAGTTTACTTCTTGGGGATTGTTAATTGATAGTGATTGTTGGAGTGTAATTGGTTGTGATTGATCTTCATTGAATTCATTTACATCATCTTGATTATCAGCGGAAGAAGAAGGAGAGTTGATGTTATTTTCTTTACTGCTACTTTCTTCTCTGCTGTTGTTGTGCACATCTGTTGCTGATTCGGA
>Ga0214478_101270_pt1 | contig 13095 bp, 6 predicted proteins | sample M1_20Mar14CPVII9_2_FD_178001 | JGI IMG/M metagenome (GOLD analysis project Ga0214478, IMG submission 178001) | Marine eukaryotic communities from Monterey Bay, California, United States - M1_20Mar14CPVII9sort6BwellD7 | ecosystem: Environmental > Aquatic > Marine > Unclassified | place: USA...
ACAGATGGAGAATGCTGTAAATAAACAAGAAGAAGAAGTGGCAGAGATCAAGGGCAAGCTGGCAAGTTCACTGAAATCAGCTCGTAAAATGCACTTCGGATACATTCGTGAAAAGAAAATATTGGAGTTGAAGCAGAAAAATGGAGGAGAAGTGCCCGAGGGCGAAGACCCAGAGCTAGAAGCATCCGTATCAGATCTAGAGGGTATTGAAATTGTTGAGGTTAAGGAGTCATCCAAATATTACCAGACTAAGACTCAGAACATGGTGAAGAAGATTGATAAGGAGAAGGAGAAACGTAATCTGAGCGAGTCGGATCCTGCTGTTGCTCGTGATAAATACTTCCGTGCAAAGAAGGATCTCGATGGTAAGATGAAGCAGATCAATGAGATCGAGGCGAATACCAAAGAATTGAAGAAAGACTTGAAAGGTCGTAAGGCCCGGTGGAGGAAGTTCCGTGGTCATATTTCCGAGCTGACAAATCTTGGATTTGATGAAATGTTGAATAAGAAGGGAAGTTCCGGAGAAGTGGAGTTTGATCATGAGAGCAAGCAATTGAATTTGACTGTGCAAAAGGTAAGGATAACACTTTGCTCTTTTAATGGATGTAAGATGCCACGCTATGACTTGCCAACTTACCCTTTGTATACATTTATCGCATCAATAACAGAGCAATACGGATGAAAGCAGTCAGACGAGGGATGTCAAGGCTTTGAGTGGAGGAGAGCGTAGTTTTGCCACTCTTTCGCTTCTCATTGCCATTGGTGAAAGTCTTGAGACTCCGTTCCGTGTGATGGATGAGTTCGATGTATTCCTAGATCCCGTGGCTCGTAAGATTGCGATGAAAAACCTTGTCAAGGTTGCACAGGAAATGGGACATAGGCAGTTCATCTTTATCACACCACAAGATGTGTCTGATCAGCCCACAGGTCCCAAGTTACGAGTTATCAAAATGAAGCCTCCAGTAAGGAAGAGTACAGTTGGAGGTCCTCAACAGCAAACAATCGATTGAGGAGCAAAATAGTGAAATAGTGGTGATTGTTATTGTTCTGTGAAGTTTGAACAAAGATAGAATAGATAGTGTCTTTCAAGTATGTCTAGAGACTGAGAGACGAGTGTGTAAAGAAATAAACAGATGCGTTTTATGTGTAATATTGGATGTATCAATAATCTCAATCTCATAATCTTGAGAAGGATTATTATTTCTTTTAAAGTGAGGGGAGCTAATTAGATAAGCCCCCTATATATATATATCCTTTGCCTTTGCTTTTAGGTTGTATTTGTTATATACATGTGCAGCCTCTGCCCCCGACTATAGATGTGAAGGAGGACATCTCAATCATCTGTTTGTAGATTGGTGAAGAAGGAGTTGCAAATTTATCGCAGTGCGACTCATTAGTTTTAATTGCAAAGAGATATAAAAGTTATCTTGATACATACACAATATGCAGCAACAACAACAATATAGAGGCTCGGCACAGCAGCAGCATCATCAACGACGTACTAGTCCAAGAGGATCCCCTCCGACTACGACTACTACTAATAATGCAGGCGCTAGTGGGCACTCACATATAATACAAAGTAAATCAAAGTCAACATCACATGGACTCTCTACAAGAGCTCGTAGTCGTTCACGAGGTAAAAGTAGAGATCAGCAGCATTATGCACAAACAACAAGTCATCTTACTAATAACAATACAGCAGATGGAATAATGATTCATAACAATGGTGGCAGAAGAACACCACAAGATTTACATTCCAATCAAACTTATGATAGAGCACAAGATAGACAACAAAGTATGAAACGTTCATCATCACTTGGCAATATAAACAACAACTCTCTCATTTCTTCTAACAGTAATATACATTCAAAGATCAATGAATATGGAAGATGTATAAACCATCCAAATATTGAATTAGCATGTCGTGATAATAATAACAACAATCAGTGGAGAATATTATTACAAGATTGTCCTTTATGTTCATTAGATGTGAATAACAATAACAATAATAATGGATTGTCTACATTAACAATATCAAGTAATAATAAAACTACTATTGATAATCGAACGATCACTACAGAGGAATCGACTATAACTACTGAAGAATCGGGTAGTAGGATTCGTCCTCCACCTCCACCGAGATTGCAGCAACAGAGTGTTGGTAATAATATAAATAATACACAACAGCAGCAGCAACATGCTAATCATCGTCAGAATAGTTATCAACAACAACAAATGCAGCAAAAGAATAATCAAGTCCAATCATTAAAGGAACTTGGTCGTAAATTAGTCCTAGAATCAGAAGGTTCAGGTGGAGGGGATATAATACAATCTACTAACAGTAATGTAATCAGACGGGCACAGCAGCAGCAACAACAGCAACAGCAACCACCACCTCCACCTAGATTTGCAGGACAGCATCGTCCACCACCACCAAGACGGGGAAGATCCAATGATGATTCAATGAGAACATTATTGTCATCACAGCAGCAACAACATGTAACTGGCATGGAAGATGCTAATGCCATAATTGCAGTAGAAGAAGAGAAGTGGACACGTGCACAACAACGCCAAGAAAGGGAGGAACAAAAGACGACAAGGTTATTAGAGCAGCAACAGCAACAACATCAGCAGCTTGTTCTTTCTTCTGCTGCCCCAAGACAGGAAGAACGCACTTTTACAATCCCAATGAATGATATACAACAACAAACACAACTAACAACAACCACACGTGGTCGAGATAATTTAAATAGAGAATTGGCAAGTAGAGAAGGTCGGACAGATGATATACTACAAGCTGCCGCACAGATACGTGCCAGGGCACGACGTAGTGCTAGTAGATCACGTGAACGTATTAAGGATGCTGCATTATTCTGTGGTGAGACTGTTGTAAATGATGATAATCATGATACAGGAGATGCAAATGATAATAACAATGGAATATTATTACTAGAAGATGGAAAACAAGAATCAGTATCACAACCTGATCAACTAAAGAGGAGGAGTATATTAAATCCGCATGGATTGGAAGATGAACCAAGACCGACCCAAATGGAAAGACGGAGTCAAAGTCGTGAAAGGAGAAGATCAAGTAGCCGTGGTAGACATAGGACTAGAGAAATACCGCATCATCAACAGCAACAACAACCTCCCACAACAGCAGAAGACTTGCTAAACCGTCGAAGAGAAATGCGACAAAGGATAGCAGAACGGCAGAGTAATGCAACACAATCAAGGACAGATCGTCGTCGTCGTATGAGTAGTGGTGATCGATCAAGAGCTGCTACTGAAGAGAATGATGATTTGACAAGACGAAGTACTGATACGAGATCATCACGCCGACATGGACGAAGTCGATCAAAGTCAAGACGAAGTCGATCAAAATCACGGAGTAGAGCAGCTACAGATGAAAAGAGTGAATGTAATAATAGTAGGCGTGGTCGATCACGCTCAGCGGTACGAGATACCTTTTCCAAGATACGCTCTGCGTCCCTAACATTTCGAAAGAAGGATATTGGTATAGATTTAGATGATGAAGATTTATATACTATTGATACCGGTAAACGCAGCACTGGCACATCATTGAGTAAACGTTTGTTGAGTAAGAAGGAAAAGAATAGTAAACCCAGATCACTTAGTGGTGGAAGACGGAATACATTGCAAGAATGGGGAGGTATATCAGAACCGCACATATTTGATGAAAGTATGGGCTCGGGTAACTTCCCACAGAGTGTGGCCAAGTCTGAAAACTTGACCAGGCAATCATCGAGTCGTCTTGGTATGTTCAAGAAGTCCTCAGAGAAGAAATTAAGTGGTATAAGATCATTGAGCCGAGGCAAATTCAGAGATACTGATTTAGAAAGTGCTGATACATTTACAGAGAGAGGCAATGTAGATCCTTTCACCTCTTGGGAAATGGCAGGTTCACAGCGATCTGTATCATCTACTGGAAGGCGACAGTGGAGGTCTGGTAATGAGTTTAATGACTTTTGAATGTGTGGTAGTTTTAAATGTTAAACAAAACATTGCTCATTCAAAGTCAATACTTCGCTTTCCGCCAATAGATGTATATGCACTCGTTATCAGTTCCTGGAATGCACTTGTTGACGCTTCATCTAAATCATTTGTTTGAATGATATCAAATCCAGAGCATACCAAGTGTTTTAGTACAACTTCACTTATATCGTCGGTACTGGATTCAATGTCAGTATCTTCATCATTCTTCTCCTGTCTGTTATCTAGTATGCCAATCATTTCGACAGAAAACGGATCAATGCTCTGATACTCATCTCCGCCTAGTGCAAACGCTTCAACAAGCTTCGTCACTAGATGTTTAGCTCCATTATCTCCCCAGTCAATATTCTTTGTCAAGTTTATAACTATTTTGTTACTATTCATACTGGAATGCAATATGTTCTCAGAGTTAATAGATGCAGATAAGACTGCCTCTGATGTAGGTGAAGATGGTACAAGCAATATTATTAGCTTTGTTTCGGCGCCTTCACTTTGCTTATCTTGCCAACGAGATCTAGCCCCATCAACAAATGACAAAAGTTTACAACCACCAAGTGATTTGTGTAGGGATGTAACTCCCTTCTCAAAGTCATATGCAATAACAAGATATACTGTGTGACAGAGACTGCCTATACATCGAGAGACAGATGCTTGATGATCCATCTCATCATTAATAGATGCGTATTCATCAACACTGCTAAACCTTGCTTCTTGCAAGAGATCATATGCATCTACACTACTATTTTCTCTAAGTAGTATAATACCATCTTGGTTAGGTGATGGGCGTATATCAATAATACCAACCAAATGATCATTATTGATGGCTATTGTTGTGTCATCATAATCTGTATTACTACTTCCCCCTCGAACTTGAGGAAGAAAAGGTACTGAATGTGCATGGAAAGTTGTAGATACACAAGTTGTGCAAAAAGATAATATAATGATGAGTATTATCGCTGTAAAAGACGCCATTGCTAGCCACAACATCAATTAATACCAATACTCTCTCTGCATCTTTATCGCCTCGTGCGGTGGAGTTCACTACGGTGGACAGAGAAATACTAAAGTCATATACCCCCAATGTTTAGAGTAGATACCATAGACCATAGGGGAGATTTAAAAATTAATGTTTAACGTCAGTTTACCCTACCTAGCTCTAGAGGTACTCCTACCTGGCGATAAAACTTTAGCATAGCCCATTAGGATATTCGCAGGTTGATCGCCGAATATTTTCAGTTGAGCTCGCCAATTCGGGACCACACCAATTTATTACAATGCATTTTATTGAACATGAACCTAATTGATTCATATCCACCAATACTATATTGTGTTACTGAACTCTTCTGAACATCGGGTAAACTGCACCCTGCCCTAGCTGGCCTAACGTTTATAATCTACTCTCGAGCTGCACTTGTTGGCCGTATATATGAGAGCCACCACTAGTCGAAATAAAGAATTTATTACATGTGGATTTTGACCTTTCACGGGCGTGTATGGACGAAGGCAATGGTAGTATGTCTACTGCAAGTCTATTACTGAAAGAAGAGAGATTAAGTGGAACTACAAAGTATATACAAAGGCAATGTACTCTAGCTTTAACCCTGTCTCTTGATATTGCAAAGTTGACATCCTATTAATACTTGATATTTAGATAGAGGAAGGAGAAGTGAGCCAAGTGTCTAAAATAACAAAGACAAATACATTCTAAACATCAGTTAAATGTTCCAATAGACAGGTCCAATCAATAGTCCACTGAAAGAAGGACCAAAGTTGGGTTAAAAGTTTGAAGTTTTATTTCCTCTACGAAGACTGTGACACTTGTTTTGCATCGCTTAAGTAGTATCCTTTTGATACTACGGACACAGCTCATGAAGTAAAGAGAGCCCAAGCAACGCCTATAGAACTTCGATTTGTTGCTATCCCCTCCATACAAATATATCAACAATAAAGAAAGGATACTCACCTTTAACAGAGTATTATCTCTTTCCATAGAGTTTTACATCCATAACTAAATCAGGCTGATACTGTCTATCTGGATTGCAGTAAATATTCTTAAATCTTTGAAACTCGCCGATACTCTCTGGAACCGCAGGTGGTATTGGTCCTATTTACAGAGAATAAGAATACAATATAATGATTGATGTCAGTATTAACATTTGACAACATAAAAGCTTTTTAAAACTTGAACAGAAACTCACCCAATCCCTTGCCACTTTCACACTCTTCCTCTGAGGTATGCAAATAGTACTCAGTGTTAGTATTAGAAGTGTGTCAACATAAAAACACGACCATACACATCATAACAACTTACTAATCCTTGAAGATGTACTCTGATAGGCAAGCTTGGATGGGACGATTACTCTTCGTATACCTCCTGGAGTCATACCCTTCACTGCCTCTTCTAACCCAGGTATTGTCGATCCATCACCAAGCTTCCATCTATACGGTGCTCCGGCATCTTGGGTAGAGTAAATCTTACTGGAAGATGCGCGTTTAGCAGTTTATGAAGATGAAGAGAGACGATAGTAACTCAGGTTAGTGCATATGGCTTGCAAAGACAATCAAATGAAGATACATAAAGGCCAAATGAAGCACTCTGATCTCAGATACTTCTTATTGAACACATGAATTCATAAGATGAAACAATACTAACGACTTTCCTGCCATATCTCGCTCCTGTGGTTGACATTACGTAATCAATACTAACATTTTGCCCATCTGTCGGAGATGATGATCCACTACCCTTCTTCACATCAGCATACTGTAGACCACTAGATGAGGTAGTAAATTGTAGATTTGGTATAGTATTGCTCTCAGCGTTGGCAATAGTTGATAGGGAGTTGATGGCAATGAAAGGAGATGTTGTGATGATGGATCGACGAATGTTTGAATTTGATGTATCCTGAGTTCGTCCACCGCCGACTTGCCAAGAAAAGCATACCGTCGGTAGCAACAGGAAGAGGAAAGAAGATACGAGTAAAGGTATTATACTATTATTTGTGGCCATCATAGTATATTGGTTGGTTCTACGCCGAGCAGATGATGTTATTGAAAGTTCTAGGCTAGGGGTAACTAGGATACCCCTACCAAAATAATTGGAATCCTGCTTTTGCTTTTTCAAAATTTTATGTTATTGGCGTTAGATGCACCTTATTCTACTTTCCTAGTACAAATTGAGGAGAACAATAATGACAAATACATTACAATTGTGTTGTTTATCTCAAATTGATAAGCGATATGATATGGTAGCGGATATATAATTTAAAGAAATAACCTCAACTCATTGCAACAAAAACCTGTAAAAAATGCTTGGGAGAATACAATTCTCACCAAAGAGAGATAACAATACATATACATCAATACCATCTTCTTCGTCTGGAGGTTCGTCGTCTCTGCAACGTCGGCAGAGACCACTGGTTAGAAATAGTAACGATGTGAGAAAACGCTCATATAAAAATTATGGAGATGATAATACTAATGCTTCTTCTGGCTTTACACCAATTATTAATAATCCCACCGTTGAACATGGATATCGTATCCATCAAGCTAAAGATGGGTCAATGATCACAGCGGTACCGATTGATAAAGATCAATCATTGCTTGGGGGTACGAGTAGTAGTAGTAAATACACACCCCCACAGCGGGGTGGTAGGTCATCACCTCAAATGTTTGGTAAGCTAAGATCATCTCCAATAAATGAAGAAAGTATTACCGGTAGTACTACTTGGTCAACACAGGGTTTATTGGATGCACGGGGGAAACAGAGACACAAGATGAAGCGTATGAGACCACCAATAAATAATACCAAAAGAACAAGCAAGGAAGCTTCATTTCCACATAATGTTGAAGATGTTGTTCATACCGCAAGAGATAAACTGAAACAACTCATACCTCGTCATGATCCTTCTCCACATAAGAAGCAACAACAGCAACAAGAATACCGGGGTAAGAATAACATATCAGTGCCCAAACAATCCCGTTCTCCAAAGAGAAGTCCGAGAAAACCCAGAGTTAGTTGGGATTTGTCACCAAAGCGACATAATCAACAACAACAACGACAACGACAACAACAACAACAACAACAACAACAGCCGCAACCACAATCTCTCAAGGTTCAAAAAAGTAACTCTGTTGATGATACAAATAGTTTTAGTAGCTTCCCAATGTTGAGCCCTACCCATAAATTTACTGATAGCTTTGGTGAGGAAGAGAGAAACAATAATATCAACAAAACCAACATGAAAGGCAATAATAAGAATGTCGCTAATCAAAATACTACTGCAACACAATCCTATGATACCCTTCTACAACAACGAATGGCCGAAATCCAAGTAAAACAAAAGGAGTTAGCACACAATATAACAAAGAAAGATGTCATCAAGGGGACTTTAATCACCGCAATCGATGGCAACTTAGAAAGACACAGAAATGAAATGCAAGCATTAGATGAAGAGTTGAAAGAAATTCAATGGCATTTAAAGTTAGACTCGGAGAAGAAACAACAGCATGAACAGTACATAAAGAAGAATTCAAAACGTCGTCCAATAAATCGAGTGGAAGAGGATATTACAGAAATTAGACTAGCTAGAAGTCCAAGTGGTGCATATGATATGGAGTCTGTTGAGGTTGATGATCCCAGTATAACTGCTGATACAGATTCAGTGGCTGATTTATACCGTAATGATAAGGCTAGGAGACGAGGAAAAATGGGTATAGATCCACCGGCTCGTCCAAGTCCACCGCCACCAACGATTGATGAAGAGCGCCAATATAGAGTGAGGGAAGCAAAAGAGCCTGATGCACCACGGATATCCGCTGTACTCAGAGGTGATCAAATCAATATTAAGCCACAGGATATAATAGCAGATTTAGAAGGAGATGATGTGAAGAAATCTTCTCAATGGCCTCCTCTACCATATCAAGAGACGAGACAACATCAGAGAAATGTATTGCCACAATCACAAAGAGGGAAATTTGTACATTTCAACTTGCCTCAACATGGTACTGAATCCGACGAGCTCAAATTTGCATCTAATTCCATTGACACTCCATCAACTGACTTTATAGGAGTGAGTACTAATAACATCAAAGATGATATTTCTTGGAAGGAAGAGCATTTTGATGTTGATGCGTACGATGAAACAACAGGCTCGATAATTTCTTCTGAACACCACGACTTATACCAGTGGACGGATACGGAACAACATGTTATGGTTACTGAACACTATTCCCGAGAAGATCATCATCGCAGTCATGTTCATGATGATAGCGAAGTAGGTCCAAGTAGTCCACTGAATCAACAGGATACTTTTAATGGGAACAGAGGCGGTGTATCATCAGACTCGGTAACTACTGACCCCGACCTTGCGTTCATTAATGCCGTTGCCGCGGTAGTTATACAAACTGCAGTCCGTCGATTTCTTGCCGAGCTTGTTCTTGAGGAGAGACGTTTTGCTGTCAATGTGATACAAAGTGCTATATGCAACTGGATGGCTCGCAAACAGCAAAACTCCTACTACTACAATACCTCAAATGAAATGGACTATAATGAGCAAAGGACTAATAAGATGTTTCATGATGAGCAATATGAATATAACAGAGAACCAATAACACAACGAACTCAAAAGAGAGTAATGTTTGAAGAAGATTATCAAGAGTTTGAAGACTTTGCTGCAGGTGAGATTCAACGATGTTGGCGTGGATGGTGGGCACGGGATAACATTGAAATTAACCACTTTGCTGCAACCACCATCCAAAGAGTATTCCGTGGATTTTGGACAAGAGAAGGATTAGATGTGGATCGATACTGCGCTATTGAATGTCAGCGTATCATAAGAGGATATCAAGCTAGAATGGCGTGTATATATGATCTGTATTGTATCATTGTTGCTCAGTCTGTGGCTCGACGATATCTCGCGTTTTATACATCGGCAGTTCGACTTGCTAATATTTTATACATTCAAGCAGTATACAGAGGATATCGTGTTCGATCTGAACTAAGACGGTATGTAACCGCGGGTCAAGAGGTTGCTGCAACATTCATCCAATCTCAATGGAGATCATATGATGCCCAGATGAACTTTATCAATACACTTGCAGATATATTGATCGTTCAGAGTGTAGCTAGGCGGTGGTTAACTCTTCGACGAATGAAGAGGAGGAAGAAGAAAACTCCAAAGTTTCGTGCTAAGCTTGGCAATACAGAGTGTAGTAGTAGACCTCGCAAGGGGGCTATTCCAGTCAAGACCGCTACAAGAAATAATGATTCGCATGCTGTTTGGCAGCAGCATAGACTGAACATGATCAAAGCCAAGCCGTCACATCCAACCAGTCCTTTGCCGCCTCAGCATTCACTTTCAGAAGATTCTGAACAACAAGAGGAATGGGATGACAACAAACTGTTCGGTAATAAGGCACAAACAAGTGATATGCTTAAAAGTTGGAAAGGAAGAAAATCGAGATGAATGAGTTGAAAAGATAATATCAAATGTTTGGTGCATATTGGGGTATGCGTAATTCAACATGTTACAGGTAGTTCATAATATAAATGAAAAAGTGTTATATAATATGACCTGCTAAGTAACTCTGATACTTTACTTCTTCTTTCGGCGGAACGTTAACGATACTCTATAACCTCTTTGTACTAATACTTTACCATCGCTCGTAGTCTCCTGAAATACGCCTTCACTAATCGAATGACAATAATTCAAGTATGCATCATTTTTAAATAGTACAAGTGACCCATTACCATGAAGTAATACCTCAAGGCTTGAAGACTTTGATTCTTGTTGTAGCTCTGCACTACTCTCATGTTGTTGTCTTGGTGTTAGCTTGAATATGACATCACTACCACCTAATGATATGGTTGCTGTTTGAGAATGATATGCAGGACCATCAGTGTGAGGGAGGATTCCCTCACCGGATTGGTATTCGTTAATGAGTACATGATTTGGACGTTCACATGAAGGAAAAGCACCGACATCTACCAATGTATTAATAAGACGTTGTAGAATTGGAGGTAGCGCTGTAATCATTCCGTCAAATAATGCAACCTTTCTCTTTGCATGTTTTAGTTTTGTCCACTTGCCATTATGTTGTATACTCTCTTCTCGTTCTGTAGAAGGTTTATTGCTTTGATTGTATTGCTGTTTATAATCTGGTATAGTTTTCAGCCATTGCATAACCTTTTCACCAATATTTGGTGAAAGAAAGTTTTGTGCATATAATACTGAATCTATAGCTGGTGTGCACTGAATTCGATGTACTTCGTCAGATAATTTGTTTTGAGGTAACATAGTCTCATATGGTTCAAGAGAATGCGAATCGTTTGCAGTACCACTATTACCATCCACCGCATTTATTTTTATATTGCAAGTAGTATCATCAGTGTCATTTTTTATTGATCTCGTTTTACTTTCAGCAGATGACCGCCGCCTACGCTCTCGTTCTTGACGACGAAGCTCTTTGAAATCAATAGCATTTTGCATTTCGAACTACTAGATAGGAGGGGAAGATATAGAAGTGATTACTTGCAATAGCATCGGCATCGAACATTGAACTCAAACTCATATTGTCAGCTGTCACTGAACACAACCAATTGAAGATCGCGAAAGACTAGTCAACTAACAATCGGTAACAGTAGTTTCTGGCTGTAGTCCAATGGCTGATTGCGTGTGATTCGAGGCAATATATTTGGATTGGTCGATATAATCATATAACATTATTCCTGTTGAAGTGTATCTTTGAGTTGAGACATTTCATTTTTTTTTGACACTCTCATACATCACAAAAGCTATCACTTACGATATTACGATATTGTTGTATGTACAAGTTGGTTTGTTCTTAGTAGGCAGCGTCAATAATTATCTAGATACTGATCAGTATAATTGCACAGGTTGGTTTGTCATATCATAATAGAGGTAGAAATCACGAAGTACACATCATATGCACAAGATAAAAATACAAGTGTCATAGGAAAAATGAAGATCGTTGTATCAATAATATTATGTATCGTCGGCGTAGTATCAGCTATCCAATCACTACCTTCTACAAAGGGTTTGCCTCCATATATCTCACACATTGATAATACATTTCTACAAAGTAAATTAGATCTAGCAATGGAACGCCATTCGAAGGCAATACAAAAAGCAATAACAAACTTTGATACAGATAGTGTATCAGCAAGCACTTATGAGGAAAGAGAGAAGTTTTTAAACTCTCTACAGTTTGATGAGTATAACATTGTAGCAGACGGATATCACCTTCCTGATTTTCATGATGAATTGGGTAACAAGTCAGTCTTTGTTACTAAACGAGAAACACCAATGTTTACCAAAGAAGAATGTGATGAAATTATACAAAAGGCTGAAGAGTATTACTCGTCAGTAGATGAAGATGGACAACAACGAGAATGGCCAAAGATGGAATCGGGACAATATTATGTTCAAGGATTCTTCATCAAGGATGGCCCGCCGGAAATTAAAGAGTGGTTCACTCGTATGGTGAAGACAAGATTATTTGAAGCACTTAATTATCAATTCCCAGATTTCTGTGATGGTATTGAAAATCTAGTTGTTGATAATGCATACATGTTCAAATATATCCATGCACCTGGGTTACGAACTGAGATCCATACTGATCAAGGCTGTCTATCATTTACATTTGCATTAAACTCTAATAGTGAATATCAAGGTGGGGGGACATTTGTTGAAGGCCTCACAAAAGTCGGTGGGGAGGACAATTCAAGCAACAAAATCATTGAAATGGATATTGGACAATGTACAGTACGACCGGGTGGGATTCGTCACGGTGGCAATCCTTTAGAAAGTGGAACGAGGTACATAATAGGAGGATTCTGTATGCACAAAAAGAAGGTCGAGGTAACAAGACAGTTGATGGATAATCCATGCTCGTCTGATGCAACTCTGGTACGAGATTGTCTCGAGGCAGCGATTGCATTCAATCCGAGGTGTGATTTACCGTATGCCAACTTGGCTCATATATATGAAAAAGAAGGATATCAAACCAAGGCATTAGATGTGGTCAAGGATTGTCTGCATACTGCAAATCCACATTCTTGTT
>Ga0214478_101271_pt1 | contig 13078 bp, 11 predicted proteins | sample M1_20Mar14CPVII9_2_FD_178001 | JGI IMG/M metagenome (GOLD analysis project Ga0214478, IMG submission 178001) | Marine eukaryotic communities from Monterey Bay, California, United States - M1_20Mar14CPVII9sort6BwellD7 | ecosystem: Environmental > Aquatic > Marine > Unclassified | place: USA...
TGAAATAGATAGAATTAGAAAAAAGCAGAATAGGAACAAAACACACACCAGTGACATACCCAGCCATTTGTTACACGGTATACTCCTACTGTTTTGATGTCTGTCTTTTCTGCAGATGATTGTTGACAACTGGCCGTATTGGTGAGGGCTTGGTAGTTTGCTACCTCTGATGCAAACTCTCCCGATACACTTGGAGTTGATGGTGCTGGAGAAGAAGCATGTGCTTGATCACTACTGTTCAATGTGTCCTGAATGAAATCAGGTTGCACTTCCTTATTCTTTTCGCAAGCTAGCCTTGCAGCTCTAACCCATGCTAATAATTGACGCCGATGAGTAATCTTCGATTGTATATGCTTTTCACGGTCAACAGATATGCCGTCACTTGTTGCAGTCGTAGTTGATGCGATATCTTCTTCCTCCGTTGAGTCGGGTGGCTGTACGTCGTCTTCTTCTTCCTCTTCGCTAATAGAATCTGACGCGCCACCATCTTCAAGAAGATCATTAACAGCTTTCAAAGCCGCCTCTTTTGCCAAGTCTATATTTGATTGGATTTCTTCATCAGTAAGTTGTAGATCTCTTGTTGCTAAAAGGTACTCTCGTGCAACCTTGTTTGCTAGAACAGCATGCTCTTTATCCTCATACGTACCTGGATAACACCTCTTTTTGTGATATCCTATTTCAACACTCCATTTATTGCCAGAAGCTAATTGCCTGATACCGATTTTACTATAGTCCAAATCTTCCTTGGATGCACACGTTTTCTTTTTACTGCTCTTTGGTGTGGTCACGTCAGTTGTCTTATTACTATCCAAAGATGAAGATGCTTTTCTCTTTCTTGTGGATTTAGATGTTGTAGTATCCTGTTCTACTGTATCCGGAGCATTATTAGTCCTTCTTCTTTTCAATCTTTCTGCTATGGGTGTACTAGTATTGTTGTGTGTTGCTGGTATTGCATTATCTGTCTCTGCTTTCCTTTTCTCCCTTCGTAACTTCAATCTTTCTGCAATTGGTACATCATAACCACCTTGAACATCTTCATTTGAGATTGTACCATTATCACAATCTTCAGTACTGCTATTATTTAATGGTAAATCGACAGGACATGATTGGGTATTCTTCTTCTGATCAGTAGAGGGTGTTGCAATAGATATGCTCTTATCCGCTGATGCAGTATCAGTAAACGATGGACTGTTCTTCTTACTGGTATCTATTTGTCTATCCGTGGTATCAGATGTTGGTTTAGACTCATTAGGCTCTGCAATACTTTTCTGTTTGCTTTGTTGTTTCCTAATATTATGAAGTAATGCACAAGATATGCACAATATGCATATAATAATATGAAGATATAGTTAGCAATAGACGCCACAAAGCTAATATAGATATTCAGTAAACATAATATACATCTTAATAAGTACTTACCCACTATCATCATTAGCAATAATGTCATCAAGTTCATGCTGTTCTTCATCATTATCAGCTACTCTGGAAATTGGTATGTCAAAATAATTTGGATCTCGCTTCAATTTCGTCCTAATTTCATCAGCCGACTTAGGAACATCTTTCACACCCAAATGTGATAGGGATATAGAGTCCGAGTAGTGTATTGTAGGCATACTATTGATGTCTATATGGATGCCTCTTTGCTCCTATTTATTGATTGATATCCGCCCTGATCCGCCATGTTTGACTCTGAAAAGTCAAAATGAAGTTGTCAAGGATAGAGTTGGATTGATGATCGGGGATGAGTAATCATATTGAGGCAAGTATCTGCTCTATATAACAGTTGAGACGTTAAGCATTATACTGGAATAATATATCTGAGTACTGTCAGCGATACTAATAAGTTAATTTCAATTGGTGTTGCAGAGACTAGATGACGCTGAGTACTAAACAGTCAAGAGTATGATTGGCTTGAAAGACGAAAGAGTGATAGTCATCATGTTTGTTGGCGGCTCTTATAGAGAATAGATCAGCTCACTGCAGTGTAGATTTGTATTTTATTTCGCGGCGTAGTGTTTAAGACAGCATATCCAGATCAAACATGAAAACACATCCACCATCCAAATCGAAAAAGAAGGTCAAGAAGAAGAGAAAGAGATCACATACAGATGACTTGTCAAATGTTTGCAATATCACTGGACTAGATGATGGCGGTATACTTGGAAGCGGGGGTGATAATGAGATGGATTGTTTAGAGTTGATGGCCACTGCTCAAGTTGATGTTACACCTGCCACCAATCACAAAGCAGTAGAAAGTGATGTGCAATCATCATCGTCACCGCCACCGCCAGGTATTGATCGTATACCAAATCTACGAATAGAATTAGCAAGACATTTACAAACACAAACACTATCAACATTTCTACTCAAATCATATCATAAACAACTACGTATGCCAACATTTGAACGATGGTTGTTAGATTCAAAGTTGGAAGAGAATGATCGATATCAATCTATTATACAAGAATGGTCTGAAGATCCAACAAGTAAATTGGCATATATATCAGAGGATAAAGAGAAGAAGAAGTATGGACGTGCTGCGTTTTATGAACAGAAACAAAAGAATAAGAATATTGTTAATGCACAGTATGAAAGAGAAAAGTCTAGATATAACAAGGATTGCAAGCTGCTAATAGAGACTGAGAAACGATTACCGTCAAATCAGAGTATTAATATACATGATATTGAGAGTCTAGATCCTATACTACCCAGTCAGGTTCTTGACACTGATCCATCAAGTCAGCGCTTGCTGAAAGAAGTAGTTGCTGCAATATCATCATCTAAAAGCATTAAAGATGATACAGATGAAGAAGAAGTATCGCATGAACAACATATACAAAAAGCAACTGAGGTAGTAAGAGAGCTCTGTCATCGAACATCAGAAGCCTGTAAAGAGATCAAACATATGGAACAACGGTTAGGTAAATATCAAAAGTTTGCAGATAGTACATCTATCAGGAGTGGAAGTAGTAGCAAGAAGAAGAAGAGAAAGAAAGGCAGCAGTGACAATATTCGTATTGAATGGCATAATGAAGATCAGTTGTGTTCATTGATATATGTCCCCAAAAAGCGCAAGTCATCACGGCCGTCATCACAAACTGGGGGATTTCGCAATGTCATGGATAAACAAGAGGATGATACAGCAACAACGAGTCATAGTACCAAACAACCAAAACCATTTGTTGTCAAAATCAACGCTAATCATTATCATAAGCTCCGAATCATGTTTGATACAACCTACAAGTCATCATCCATGTCAAAAGATCAAGCAACACATGCATATCATGCAATCCTTTTTGCAATGGTTATCCGATACTCGTCATTATCTGGCGGCCAGCAACTGAATGAATTTCGAGGTGGAGGTATGCAAGGAGCAATCAATGAGGGCGTGTTTGATGTCCTTTCAAAATGGTTTGGTAAATCTGGGACAGAGTGTTTTGCGTCTCCATTCAATTCCTCAATGTCTAGATTCTTCTCAGCGTTTCCTTCACCTGATATAGATGGACATTTCGGCTCATGTGGTGACTTCTTCTATCCGTCATCCTTTGAGGTTCAAGATGGGGCATGGTATGAACTCAATCCTCCGTTTAGCCCCGGAGTAATGGACAAAATGAGTATTAGAATCAATGAGCTGTTGGAGATACAAAGCAAGAAGGAAGTCGATGTTGCCTTTGTTGTCATCATACCGACTGTTCGAACTGCGTCACCAAATCATGAAAAGAAGAAGAAACTTAAAAAGAAGAAGAAAGACGACAAAGAAGGAGACGAATCAAACAGTACACATCTCATGTCCACTGTCAATGAAGCTGCATCGGTTTCATTCAATCGGTTGGTTAATAGTTCATATTGTAAATCACACATTATTCTACCTCCGAGAGAACATGGATACATTGAAGGAAGTCAACACTTAAGACCAACAAAGTACAAAGAGAGTCAATACAGTACAAGTGTGATTGTTTTGGCGACAAAAAGTAAAAGCTCAAGTACAGAAAAGTTTTTTGAGACTGAGATACGAGAGGCATTTGGCAGTCGTCATTCCATGGAAGTGCAGAAGAGGAAAGCAGCTAAAGTTTGATAGTATAAGCATAATAAAGAGCGGATAAGTCAGCTATCCATGCTCGAAGAAGTCTTAGAGCTGAAGTGCCATATCAAACCAAAATTTACACTTATGTCACATGACCATCACCAAGAAGAAGATATACCACTCTTTGAAGCCCAGCGGCAGCCATAAAACCAGTCTGAAGAAGATAGATCATACAGAAGCTTGCTTGCAACTGCAGCGCCACAATTTATTAGTAAATACGGATGTTGAGCGAGTTGCAATGAGAGTTTCTACATGCCGTCTGTCCGTGTCCCACCGTACAATTGACAACAGTACGATATCACACTTGCACCAGTGTAATCACAATCATATCATCAGTATTTCACTCCGTCCGCTTACCCCCCTATTTATTATTAATACGGGTGTGCAATCATTAGATCATCTGAATCAACCAAAGATACCTTTACTTTCAACATATCATAACAATTTGGTACATATAATAATATGAACACAATACTCCTACTCTCGATATTGCTCATATCAATACAGATAGAAGGCACATCTGCAAAGTTATTTATGAAAAGAAACGATGTATCAGTGCACCCACACAAATCGTCAGTCCTTGCAATTCCTCGTGGAGGTAAAGCAGCGACATCTACTGCGACAACAACATCAAAGCAAACATCAAAATCATCTACTGCTATTACACATGGTCTCAAGAATACACTAGCATCTGGATTGGCAGCGGCATGTTCCAAAACAATACTAGCACCATTTGATACATTAAAAACAGTACAACAACATGTCCAGTCAGATTCATCGATTTCTATATTAGAAGCGAGCAAGATTATCACAAGTAGACCAGGTGGGATACTGAATTTATATTCAGGATTGGGAGTAGCTGCATTAGGATCAATGCCTTCGGTAGGGTTATACTTTGGCGTATATTCATATTGCAAACGAATGATAACACCTATGATGGAGAAATGTTTTGGTAGTGAACGAGTTGATGGGAAGGAACCATTGTGTTCTGATGGAGTTATTAAGAACTTTTCAATCATGTGTTCTGCTGCTATTGGTAATACAGTGGCCTCATTCTCAAGAGTACCATATGAAGTTATTAAACAAAGTTTACAGACTGGTCAATATCCCTCGACAATGTCAGCTATATCCAACATGTGGAAAGATAATGGTATGAGAGCATTCTTCCCTTTGGGTGGGATATCTATTCAAATGGTACGAGATATACCCTATGCAATCTTTACTCTACTATCATATGAATATATTAAAGAACAGTGGGTGTTGAAGAACAGAGGACCGACTGACGAAGAGGATAAGACTCGATGGTTACGCGATATGGTTGCCGGTGCCTCCGCGGGAGGCATCGGTAGCTACTTGACCACTCCAATGGACGTGATCAAGACGAGGTTGCAAACAGGCGGATCTATATATGGAGGATCAATATCAACTTGTGCCATGGCTGTATTGGAAGAGGGTGGACCGATGGCATTCTTGAGAGGAAGTGTGCCAAGATTATTGCATAAGATACCGGCTAATGGTTGCTTCTTTGTATTCTACGAGTTCTTTCAGCGTGTGCTGGGAGTAGAAGATGAGGTAGTAGAGTAAATTAAGAGATCTATTGATAAAGATGGACCAATGCAGATCTTAAGTATCTCTTTTAAGTAAGGCATTCAGTATCAGGGAGTCTCATAAAAGGATACCTCTCTCAATGTCTTCAAATTCAAGCAAAGATTTTTTTATGCTAAATATTGTACTTCTCACGCTAATTGCAAATCATAAAGCAACACAATAGATATGCAACCAATCAAAGGATCTAACAATAACACCACTCTATCCAAAGGAGATGTCATAACAGGGATATCCATCTTGATCTGTGCTCAATTAGCAGCAGCATCGACGGCAGCATGTTGCAAATCTTTGCCAGACGAAACACCAATGGTTTTAAGAGGATTATGGCGACAAACACTCACGAGTTGTATCTTTGCAATCATTAGTTTGATATTGTATCTCCGTAATAGTAGTGGAGGTACTGGTACAAAAAGCAATGAAGACGACGATAGTTTGGATGAAAAGACATATCTTATGTCGTCCAAGAAGTCCGATGAGCTAGGAATTGGAGATACTCTACAATCAATCTTGGAAGATTATGGTTGTGATGATAATGATGAAGGTGATATAGATGACAGAACTTTCTTCAATTGGTTATCTCCCACACATATCGGGTTAGTTGTATTAGCGATTATTGGCGCTACATTATTGAACGATACTATAGTTGTTGCTTTACGGTTTGCCTCCTCGGCTGCTGTAATGTGCTTATGCAATACAACACCAATTTGGCTCATCCTATATGCGGTTGTTAGCTGCAGGGCTCCAGGTAAGTATGAAGTTGGTGCATACATGGATTCAAGTAGATTACACTGACACTATTATATGTCTCAGGTGTTTTGACAATGTTCGGGGCGTTAGTATCATTACTGTAAGTTCAAATGCATGAGATTTCATCAATATCCATTCTCTTCTAACCAACATAACATATGCATAGTGGAACAGTCATATGTGCAACAGGTGGTGAAGGGAAAGATCAAGATGGTCTTTCTCATAATAATGAAAGTTTAGGGGCAATAATTGCAACGTTTGGAGGTCTAGGAGGGGCGATCTACATGTCTGCATGTCGCAAACTAAACCCATGTGGTATCTCTCCTATTACCTTATCATTAGTCATCAATGTCGGCATGATGATAACGACATACTTCCTATGCCTTGGTACACTTCGAGATAGCATCAGTTTCTTCTCAACTGACATACATAATGGCTTCTTTGGCTTTATCAATAGACAAGCAAATCCAGCTGCAATACTTCATTCAGTGTTTCCGGATCTGGGCGGTAATTTTGGCATTATGATATCACTTTATTACTTTGAGCCACTGATAGTATCAATGATTATGCTAACAGAACCCCTAAATGCAAGTGTGATTGCTATGTATACTATCAATGAAGATCCACCGTCGATTAGAACGATCATTGGGGTTGTTATCGTACTCTTCGGCTGTGGAATCGTGTTATGGGAATCTAATAATGATGCAAAAGAAGAGGAGTTGGAAGAAGAAGAAGATAAAACTGATGAGAAGGGATATGGTGCTATAGAAGACGATAACTTGACTCGACAATTGAAACATAGATCATTAGTAGAACGGAAGAGGAGAAACAGTGCTGTGTTATATGCAAATCTGGGCCAAGTTTCACCGTCCCTTGCATCCCGATTCTTATGTAAGAAGAAAGGAAAGCTTAGGACTAGATGCTCAATGCCTGCCAGAGCAGTAAGTGATACCCCATTGATATCAGATTCGTCGAGAAGAAGTCAAATGGTAAGGCCATCGATACCACCAAGTATGTTTGGTAATATATCGTTTCGAGACCTGCTAGATAGCTCTCGGAGAAAGGTATTGAGGGAAGAAGGAGATGTGGAGCAGTAGAAGATACATAAACTGACTGGGATGCTTGATAATTAACATTCTTTTGGAGGACTTAAAGTCACTTACATAGTAACAACTTATGTCGCTCTCAACTCTCATGGTAAAGGATACCTTGCAATGCGACATCAATCTTTCTTCCTTTTTACCGCCTCGAAATATCTCTTTTGCCGCCTTCTGCAAACTACTAACTGTCTATTGGTTGATTACTTAGGATTGATAAGCTTGATTGCAACTAACAGTCTTCTTTGCCGCCTTCTGCATTGCAATGCAACTTTCTTCATTAGATAATTATTAGGATCATATTATTGCAACTATGATGTTCTCTTCCCAATATATCACGACAGCTACTGCTGTCTTCTTTGCTATTATCAACACTGCAAAGGGCGCAAGCGTATCTTGCAATACCAACGATAACACATGCCCACCTGATAGACTATCCTACACTTGTCCATCAGGACAACAACTTTGTTGTTTATGGTCGGGTATACCTCCCTCTGCATCTCAGAATCAAATTGATCAACTCACTGCAGATGTCTCCAAAGATGGAACAACTTGTGTTCGTACGGGGGGAGAAGTACCAGAAGTACCGACAACAACTGTTTCGCCACCCGTTACTGATATGGTTGATGAAGGAGAAGACTCTGTCGATAGTACAGAAGATATTATTATTACCACAACAGTAGCTCCGACTGAACCCGAAGAAGAAGTACCAAGTGGGCCTCCAAAGGTTACATGTAGTAGTAATGACAATCTATGTCCAGGAGATAGGTTAGCTTATAAATGTGTAGATGGTCAACAAGTATGTTGTTTATGGACTAATATACCAACAACAGCAGGTCAGGGACAAATTGATCAATTAACGTATGATGTATCATTAGCAGCATTTGGAGGATTTTGTTATCGTGGAGATACGGAGGAGGCAAAGGCCATCACACAAGCACCAACAACGGCAGAACCATCAAAGTCACCAACATTAAAACCCTCAAAGAGTCCGTCTCTCTCACCAGTTACACAAGCTCCTTCTCCCGTACCTATTACATCTGCTCCCGTTGATCCTGTTACAACTATGCCACCTACAAGGTTTGGTTATGCTCCATACAACGATACAGCAGCAACAACCACTCCATTGGAAACTCCTCCTGAAGAAACCCCTCCAGACGAATCTAATCCTTTTACAGAGCAGGCTGTTGATGATTCGACAAGTAGTGTAGGAATGACAAGTGGATCCTTCTTGGTTACTGTGGCAATTTTTAATTACTGGATTCTTGTATAGTTCTCTTTGAGTAGTTGTTTGGGATATGAGGTTTGAGATAACTTGAACTTTATGTATATGTGTCAATATATGACAGTGGGATTGGAGATTTACGCCTTAATGTAAAAATAATTGTTTATTTATGTTTATGTCCTAACTGTATAAGTAACCTTGCATGGAGTGTAATAAAAGTAACATGTAACATTGTCGAGCGGTACAATAACAAGCTATATATGGTTCGATATGTTGATTTTGGTAATGCTGAACAACAACTGGCAAGGAGAGAGAGAGGGGGGGGGGGGGGGGGGGGGGGGGGGGGGGGGTAACAACTGTGCTCGAATCTTCAACAAACGATCTTGTGCAAGGTCTGATCATTTTGAACTCTTGTCGGTGCCTCCACTAGTACCACCGGAGCGTTTCTTCTTATCGTTTGATGAGCTAGAGCCGGTACTACTGCTACTGCTACTACCAGTGAACCCTCGAGTCAATAGCCTTTCCAAAAGTTCATCGAATTCTTCAAGACATTCTTCATAATCCCTGACATCTCTAAGAGTAAAGTCTAGGGTTCGTTTCTTCCTCCTTGTTGATCGAGATGATGTACCAGTAGATGTTGAGGTATTAGTGCTCTTATTGAGTCGACGACTGCCACTCTTGCTTTTACTGCTTGACTTGCTCTTGTTGCTGCTAGATCTACTACCAGATCTGCTTGAGCTACTAGTATCACCATCTATCTTGACATTGAAGCCCATCCTTTCCAGTTTGTATTCCATATCAAGGGCACAGTCTATAGTATTGTCGTTGTCTTGTTTAAGATGTAAAGCTACAGTCCTTGTACGTCCACGTCGTCCACGCCGGGAAGAAGATGATGATGTGGAGAGCTTGCGCTCTGTACCTCGTAATGTGTTACCAGCTAACAAAGAGGAGAGAGGATATATGGTTATGAGATAAATCGAATTAGTCTAGACTGTACTTTAGTCGAATATACTTACCAACTGCTGAAACACCAGTGCATATTAATAGGACAGTGACTAATTTCATTATATGATGTTTTCTTTGTTGTATCGGTTATTTGATGTTTGATTGTTGCTTACTGATATTTTATGTGAACTATCCCCCGCTTCTTGTTGTTGATGGGATCATGGTGTTCTTGTATTAGTGGGATAGGCACGGGCTTCTTGTTGTATGTCACACGACAAAGAGTGGAGTTCTCATCGGATCGATAGTTTCTTGCACCCTAGGAACTTCTTTCTAGTGTGAGCACTCGATCTCGAGGATTCTCCTTTGCTTCTGGTATAGTGAAGAGTTTGCCAAGGAAGAAGATTATGTCTCGTACAGGTCAAATGAGCACCAAGATAGCTTAACTTACTCTGCTCTTAAATCATTTGCAGATATTCCCCTTATTGCATTATGGTACCCCTTCCCTCTAGCTCTAAAGAATACCCGTCATGTCCAATGTAACTTTCTTTAGTGGCTTTTGCTCATTGCAAAACAGCTCATTACCACCATAACGACAGGCTCTGCTTGGTGCCGTCTTCTTCTTATTGCCGGCTAATGTATTCTTAACAACTGGTATGGAATTCAATTTATCAACAACATCCATACCCTCAATTACTCGTCCGACAACTACATTCTCGTCGTCTAACGTCTGTGCAGCCTGTGCATTACCTCTTGGAAATATTGTGAACCCATATCCACTTTCATTTCCCCTTCTAACAGAAACAACTCCTTTCTCGTCATGCTTTAATCCACTTTGTTTATCCTCAAAGTTGGGAGGCTCTCTTGCTATAAATTTCCCCGAGACCGCACCAATATCTAATCGTTCATCCTGAACTACTCGCCATACAGTTGAATACTCATAATTCACACCGACAGTATCCTCCTTTTCTATACAATTATTATATACTTTATTTGCCTCTAACTGCTCTTTTTCAAAAGTTCTCGTTGTGTCCAATGGTTTACACTTTGATTTATAGCCTTGTGGTGTGACCACTTGTTTTAGTATTGAGACTGACTGAGGGGCATCATTGCCGAATAATCCAATAACTATACGATCATTTGGTTCAGAAGGCGCTGATAAACCCTTGAATTCAATGAATATTTTATCGGTAATTGTGGCATCATTTGTAGATCTTATATCTTCGGCATTGACTGGTGTTGGTAGAGATGATGCCACGACAGCTGAAGATACTATTGATGCAAAGAAGTTACGACGTGTAGAAGTTGCAATATCATCCGAGAAAAGATCAGTATCATCTATCAGAGGGTAGGCGTGGCCATCATTACTCATCATACTCAAAGACATAGTATGAGTGTTATATTTTATGGATGAAATGACGGCCGATGGTGGTACCAAATTGAACCCACATGAATAAGGAATGAATGCATAAATTGCAAATAATGTTACCCTTATTATTGACTGCATATTGCAACGATGTTATATAAGCTACAACTTGAGGCAATCTTTCATGGAAAATTAAAAATAGCATGAATCGATTACTTTTAGCGATAGAACGGTAATAATAAAAAGGTACATAAAGAGGAAGAAGAGGAGCTCTGATAAAGCAGGGACTGATCACAGATAGAGACTGATTACACATATCATTAAGCTATAATCAGCTAGTTTTCCTATCTTATCTTACTTTATCCCTGTCAATATCATCTCTCCTCTTCTAGTCTCTCGTAGTCTCTCATAGTTTAAGTTAGTGCACATTTCTCGTAGTCCTCTCCTAAAAATATCCAGACATAACTTTTCTCGTCTTAACATCTCTGTCTCTGTCTTCTGAACTTAAAAGTTCGCTAAGAGAGTCATTAGTAAGTGTAGTTTTCTCTTCAAGAGCTTCCATCTTCTCTGTAAGTTTTGCAACTGCAGCATAAATATCGTCCATACGGGTTGAGTTGTCATCCTCCGGCAGTATGTTTGAGCCCCGTTTACTCTTTGATATGGCACCAACAAGGATCCCTGTCGCGACTAACACAGCCGACAATACATATGCTCCCGATAGATGCTTAGGTGTCAATGATTCTGTATCACTATCAATCATCTCTTCACTGCACATAGTTTGTGGCTCGTGTACTGCCGATATATTGCCCCATACTCCCTGTTGAAAGACTTCCGATATAACTGTTTCCAAAGGTAGCACATACTCTTCCGATACGGGGATACCCCAGGGCATCTCCAATACAGGGTCTCCCACTCGTTCTTTTGTACAGTGCTCCCCTTTCCCGTGATGAGCATGCATCTCTTCAATCCCTACTATTGCAGCTTCACAGATACCATCATCCATTCCAACTAGTAAATCACTTCGACTATCAACTGTAACATTTCTAATCTTATTGCCGTATATCCCTTGCAAGATATTCACTCTGTTCTGGAGGATACATATCCTATAATTCTCTGCAATAGCTTGATCGATACTAGTAATAGAAGTTCCAAATCCATTTCTAACAAGATAGTTTGTCAGATTTGCAGTGTAAGAAGCCCCCGTGAGTAAGATTTGTACACCTATTGCCAGCAAAGTGAATCTACCAGCCCAAGTACCACCATCCTCTAGAAGATGCGCGTTGAATGATTTGTCATGATGAAAGAGAGGTGATTGTAACAAATGTTAGTGCATGTGGTGTAAAGGCAGTCAAATGAAGACTAAAGAAGGCCAAACGAAGTAGCCAAATCACCGAGTCTTCGTATTGAGCACATGATAACTCAAGACAAAACAATACAAACGCGGACTTTCCTACTCTCCCATCTGATGGTAGTAGAGTCTCATGTGCCCAAAATCGAAGGAGAGCATTGTAGCTTGCATGAGCAATACTACTTCCAGGAGTCTCTTTAAATCTCAGCCACCAGTCCCTCGGAGCTTCTTGTATACTAAACAATAAGCTCAATATGATTAGTACTGCAAAAGTCACACCCCAGAGTGCAGGGCTGAATGGGGCAAAGATACTAGAAATCAATTCACCCGTTGTTTCCGGCTCCAGTATTGATACTACTAAGTATTCCGAAGATACTCCCATCTCTAAAAAATCACAGACTGCATTTCTGTGTCGATTCTTCGTAAATGAACCTATGCATAAATCAACCGCAGATGTGCCAGCAGCATAGACACATTCTGCGTGTTCCATATTCTCATCAGCATCAATAAAGGGTTGATGGTTATTGGCATGTTTTTTTGATATATCTGGGATGACCGTGAAGTTAATTGTAAAGTTTAAAGATGTTTGATTGACAAGGTGATTCATTAAGTCGATTACCGTTCCGTAATATTGCTTGTTGTCATGATATTGTATAATTCC
>Ga0214478_101272_pt1 | contig 13066 bp, 4 predicted proteins | sample M1_20Mar14CPVII9_2_FD_178001 | JGI IMG/M metagenome (GOLD analysis project Ga0214478, IMG submission 178001) | Marine eukaryotic communities from Monterey Bay, California, United States - M1_20Mar14CPVII9sort6BwellD7 | ecosystem: Environmental > Aquatic > Marine > Unclassified | place: USA...
ATTGTGGGGCAGTACAAAGGCTGATATGCTTGGTGATGACGGTCCGGGAGGTATCACCCTTGGAGTTGCTGAGACGATGGCGGTTTCAAGTTTAGCTCATCGCTGTGCAACAGATTCAAAAGTAAGGCTTCTCATTGTGATTGGCATTGGTTTTCGATTGTTGAGTTGTACCACCTTGTGATAGTTGCTGCCGGTCGTCGGGTAGACTTGAGGAGATCATCGCCGTCGTGTCGTCTCTCTCCCTAATATTTCTCTTCATTATATTATCATTCATACTACTTCATATTATGATAGGGCCAATCAATTAGTGGTTGGTCATTGTTGTTGCTGCTTGAAGATGCAGTTTGGCAGATTGTTTTGATTGATTTGATGTCAAAGTTGAATCAAATATGGGCACTGACAAATAATATTAGTTCATTATATATAAACGGTCTAGCCAGTACCATTTGTACTTGACGATCTCGGAAGGAAGAAGGCTTACATACTAGGATACCGCAACCGTATCTCCCGTTTTGATTTTTCCCACTTACTCATACATGTCATTTTTTATTGCTACTCTTACTTCCCCTCACTCTCAACCATTAGTCTCGGCAATGCAATGGCGGTATATATTCCTCATTTGCAGAGTGTTTATAAGCATGTTGCCCGTAGTTTTCGGCGGCACCCGTATTATATCATTTATTAATCCAAGATATTGTCATTTAAAAAATAGACATCACTCGATACATCACTTTGCATCAGAAAGTAATGATGTGGAGACTGCCAATAATACAAACGATCAACTAAAGAAGACTAGATTTCGTGCTAGAGTAGCATATCATGGTACTCAATTTCATGGATGGCAATTACAGACAGAGAATAGATCAACAGTACAAGGTGCAATTGAAGGTATCTTAAAGCTCCGTTTTCAAAATCGTCGTATACCAGTATTAGGTGCAGGTAGAACAGATGCAGGTGTACATGCTCGTGGTCAGGCTATACATTTTGATTTACTTCCACATGAGATTCCGTTTATACCACCATTACCACCTACAAAAATTGATAGTGGGATACCAATAATGGTGACAACAAATGATAATGATGATCAGGAACAAAAATGCAACTTTTGTAACGAGTTGGAGCATTCATTAAATAGAATGCTGCCATTAGATATTCGGATATTCAATTTACAATTAGCGCCGTATACATGGACAATATATGACCAAGAAATAGATGATCAGTCAACAGCTAGAGCAAGGCCATGGCATGCAATACAATCTGCAAATACTAAATGGTACTCTTATCGCTTTACATTAGGACCCACGCTCTGGAATCCAAAAGAAAGATATACTCGTACTCACTTTGTCCATCGGCCATCATTTGTACCTAAAACATCCAAACATAGATCTAAATCAGCCATGATTGAGCCCTATACTTTAACGAAGCAAGATATTGATAGATTGCAGTCAATCTTAAAACTTTATGAAGGAACACATGATTTCAAAGCATTCGGCGGTCAGATTGAACAGAATGAGAAGAAGTCGGGGATTTCAATCAATACTGTCAGAACAGTATATAGAGTAGAGTTGGTGAAAGAGCCATTAAAAGAGAGTTATTCCTTTGCAAATGAAAGTCCATCATCAGATTTTGATGATCAGAAACAGTCGGGTTTTCTTGGCGAAGAAGGGAACTATCGAATAAATTTCTTACTTCAAGGAGCATTATATAAGATGGTACGTAATATGGTCGGTACGGCAATAGAAGTTTGGCTTGGTAGAATGGCAGAAGAGCAATTGGTATACCTGCTTCAGAATAACAATGAGGAAGGAGATGAGAAACTAAGACGGAAGGATAATCCATGCAAGCCTGCGCCTCCCGAGGGGCTTACGCTTGAATGCGTATATTATGATGATAACTTTTAGACACTATATAGCATATACAAAGATACACTCGATGGTAATTGCCCTTCATTCAGATCCTGTGTCCCCTTCTACCAAACAGAATTTTCTCATTTCTCATTTGACATGAAAACTGACATTTATCATTTATCATAATTTATCAATGAAGTGATTGAGTATGTTTGATAATAATATGATATATTGATAAATCGATAATACTTATCGTCGATTTGAACAGTAAGAATAGCATTGCAAAGCTGAGGATGGTACTGATAAAAAGGCAAATCTGGATAGTACTCTTACTAATTACTTTCTACCCAGCTGGCTGTATCAATCAAACTATCGATGCTGAAGAAGATGTTGATGTTGTGGTGAATAATATCAGAGGCGTTCCTCCACTTAATAACAATACTGATGTGAAGATTCAATCAACAACTACACACCTACGGAAAAGTGATAGTACTGAACAGATATCAATATCGTCTGCAAATGGAAAAGGTATATTTAGAAAAGCGATGAACAAAGCTCTTGGAGGTGGACTACCTGGCGCAATTGCCGGTGTTATACAAGTCCTATCTCTAATGTGGTTACGGACAGTGATAAACTATCAATATAGATATGGTTCATCCTTCATTCAAGCTCTTACAACATTGTATGGTATGGGTGGAATACCAAGACTCTACTCTGGAATTTCATTTGCTTTAATTCAAGCTCCTATATCCCGATTTATAAGTACAGCAGCAAACGATGGCGTCGGAGTCTTACTACAAAACTTTAACCTTGGTCCTGGACGAGAAGTTGCCATTGCAGCATTAGTTGTGGGTTTCTTTCGAATGTTATTGATGCCGATAGATACACTGAAAACTGTATCTCAGATTGAAAATAAGAAGGGTGTTGATCAGTTGTTATCAAAAGTTCGTCAGGGGAATATCCACTTGCTTTATTCGGGTGCACTTGCCAATGCTTTATCCTCATTCATTGGGCATTACCCTTGGTTCTGCACTTATAATCTCTTATCAAAGAACAAGTTTATAATGAGTATTGAATGGTCGACAGCAAGAAATGCTCTGATTGGGTTCATTTCAAGCATAGTGAGCGATACAGTTGCTAATAGTATGAGAGTAATCAAAACAACAAAGCAGTCATTAGGTTCCACAAGATCAAAAACAACATATGCAGAAACAATATCACTGATACTGGCAGCAGATGGTATTAGAGGGTTGTTTGGGAGAGGGTTAAAGACTAGATTACTTGCTAATGCACTACAAAGTATACTATTCACGGTCATATGGCGTGGCCTTTCAGAGAGGTGGCAAGCTGAAAAGAGTTCAACTAACTCGAGTGATACTGAAGAGGCAGAGCATGAGATCAAAAGATAGTACACAACATAGTTAGTCTTCAGTTTAATTGTCATTATGTACAAAGTTTCTATCTATAACTCAATGAAGAGTGTCTCTATCTATACTCTACTCTTCTTTATCACTCTCATTTGTACTATCCATCATCAGTGAAGCTCCAAACGACCTAAAGTCAGATAATTGATCCTTTATGGAAGGACGACTAACACTGGTAGCTGTGTTCGAGAGTTGCTCATTTCCTCCCACTGCCGGTGAACTTTCAAACATTCGAAGTCTTACTTTTGAATCTGTTGCACAGCGATGAGCTAAACTTGAAACCGCCATCGTCTCAGCAACTCCAAGGGTGATACCTCCCGGACCGTCATCACCAAGCATATCAGCCTTTGTACTGCCCCACAATTCTCTGTTTGCCCTAATACCGCTAGCCTTTAAAGGGCTATCTGAGGATTTCCCTTCACTTGTTGGTTTGGCATCATCATCATCATCTACTGCAAATGGAAGCTGCTCACCTGAATCTGTATTGGTTCTATTTCGATTGCCACTGCTATTTGTTTGCAGACCGGTAGCAGAGCCCGTTGGATTAGTCGACGATCCTGTATCCTCTCCTCCTCCGAGAGTTGACACCCCAGTACTATCACTCTTATCATTTACCACTCGTGGAACAGAGGATAGTAACTTTTCGCCTCCTCCAGAGTCACTACTACTTGTATTGGTGTCTCCCTCTTTCCCAGAAGATCTTTCTTTACGACTCTTGGCGAATGGAGATTTGCCTAGCATATCAAGTGTACTTACTGGTGGGAGAAGATCTACCGCCGATGATGATGTTGCTCGGTGTCTACTACTTCGTTGGACATCACTACCACTTCTGCTATCTATCAATCCTTGTTGATGATATTGTCTTGGACTGCTAATCAATGGTCGACTCGACAAGATAGATGTCGGGGGTGTGCCGCTTCTACTTTGTCGAAGTGATGTTGTCCCTGGTGATGGAGGTGGAGGTGTGTTGTTGCTCAATACACGCGGATTGGGACTAATGCTCAACCCCAAGGATGGTGTAAATTGTGGCGGTGGAACCTGATCCTCCTTCGTTTGCTGTTGTTCGTCGGTGAATTGCAAGTTGGATCCATTATACCCATAACCGTATCCACCATGCTGTTTAAAGAAGTGTGTACCGCGATCTTCTACGCCTGACGAGTATGCTTGTTGTTGTGGCGTTGGTACTTCATCCTCATCATTAGACAATATTGGTGGTGGATTATGAAAAGCAGCACGAGTCATGGGTGATCCAAATGGTAATATCAATGCATCAACTTCCCGCTGTGCTTGTGGATGTAATTGATGATCATGAGGACTCGATGAAGGAGGTACTTGATCTTCAACAGGACTTGTATTATCATCTTCATTCATCATTGCCAATGATAGACCACTCATGACACGTTTATTCTGTCCAGTGGCAGGAGAAGAATTGTTAGCACTGCTAGGATTCTTCTGACTCGGTGATGACGATGTTGGTTTCAACCGTGGCGAGTGATGATAATCTGATATGATATTTATAGATGCTGCACGAGATCGTTGTTGTTGTTGAGTATTACTTCCAAAGGATGCAGGGCCGCCGCTTCCAAAGGATGTAGGATGACCACTCATCATTAGTGCCGCTGGTGGACATGATCCATATTCTCTCCTCCTTGATGCGTTTCGAGGTAGGCTATTGATTGTCAGTGGACCTGGACTATTACTGGCATGTTGTCCAACAACATGTGTATTAATCGGGATAGGCTGTGTACCACTCTGTCCTGGTGACGGTAGCATGCCCACTTGCTGGGGTATCTGTTGATGTTGCTGTTGACTAAGCAACCAACCATTCCTCCGTTCAATAATATCGTACAACATATGATTAGGTTGTAATGTAGCATCATACATCACACTCAATACCATATTACCATATGGCGTTGATACACTTGGTAAAGTCTGTCGTTGAAATGATGGCGAAGGTAATGGTGGATCGTACTGCGTTTGTTCATCTCCGACATGTATTGAATATCCTATATGACCCCATCCTACACTTTGTTGATGATTAGATTGTTGTGGATAACCACCTTGTTGTTGCTGTGTCACAACGCCATCAACAGCTCCCAACATATTCGATATTAGTGCACACTTCAATTGGTATGCAGGTAACATTCGTGTCATACAATGTAAACTTCTTAATAGTATAACTATTCGTTTACAAACTTGACGTAATTGTGACATACTGCTTGAGCTTGATGACTTGTTATTATCAGTACGAGGAGAATTGGTAATAGCACCAGTTAAGATACGACTAGAGTAAGGAGATGAGTATGGAGATGTTGATGGACTTGATGATAATGAATTATACAATGATTGAGATTGTGAGGATGAAGTTGATGGAATGTAATCTATACACCATCTTTCCAACAACTCTCTCTGTGGTGGTGGCGGTGGTGCACCTTCCTGTTGCTGCTGTTGGTCATAACAGCTATCATATTCATAATATATATCCAATCTTAATGGTAAATGTATAGACTTCTTCCATGTTGATGATACTGTTGATCGTATTGTTGGTACTTCATTAACTTCAATGTTGAATCTTGAGCTTGTACTTGTTGTTGAACTTTGTTGTTGTTGTTGATTGCCACCATAATTCCATGAACGTCGTTTATCAGTATGATTAGGAGTTGTGATTGTATTCCTCCTTCCATAACTTCCCGTTGTAATTGTATCTCTTCCTTTATTGGAGTTTGTGTTTATCATACCATCTGAATATCCTCTACTGTTTCCCGCTCCAGCATTCATATTATTCATCATATTGCTGAACATAGTATCATCAACTAAATTAGTACACCGTCCTCTAACTGCAATTTCACATGATTTGGTTATTGCCTCGTATATAACTTGATTGCATTTAGCTCGTGGTCCATTGATAACTGGATGTTGATAAGAAGAACTGTTATGAGATTGCTGCATATGTGAAGAGGAATGTTGTTGCAATGGCGAGGAGGGATAGGACTGTGAATGTTGAGCTTGAAATTGAGCTGCTTGATTTGCATGTTGCATTTGTTGTTGTGTATAATGTGCATGGTGTGGATGTTGGTTCTGTTGTGACTGTTGTTGATTTATCTGATACATCCGATGATGTATCGGTTCACCTTTTGTCTGAGAAAATTGTTGATGACCACTACTGCTCTGCTGCTGATTGTATTGATACTGATGTTGATGGCCACTAGACGACGAACCTTGACGCTGCATTTTCTGCTGCTGTCTATAATCCATACTGAATAAATTGCTCAGAATTCAATCAAGAAGTTCGTTTATATAATTTTCTTCTTCGTTTGGCAGTTGATAACTTAGATCCTCTCTATAGCTCGAGTAAGATATGTGCTGCCATCAAAATAAACAACATAATTTGAGCCCCTATATACTCCAAGACTCTTCTATTGATACACTATGATTCACCGTCGTGCCCGCTTCTATAAATAACATACGCCAACAGCAATACATAATACAAGAACACAACTCTCGACACTTTAGAAACTTCTTATTTAGGTGTGAAATAGAAGTTTCATTTGACAATTTTCGATCATACTGCCTACTCAATTATTATCTCTAGAAGATGAAACGATGTGCCCGTAGCTGGATCTACTAAAGATACCACAAGCAACATACATGTATCCTAATCAATAACTACTCTAATGCTAATGATAGGAGATGACCGCTAGGTCTCATTGGCCCTCTATAGCGCCCCATCAGTTCTGCCTAAGCGCAGAGACTGATAGTACTTGGTTTAGGTTTACAACGATGTATCTAATCACTACCAACGATATCATACCGATGATATGATAGATGCATCATCTCTACTCCATTCTAGGAGATCTTTCATATTGTGAGAGCAATACACCTCTCTCTCTATTAACAAAACGCTAACAACTATGATCATGAGGCAGTTCAAACAATTAAGGCAGTTCAAACGATTCACAGAGTAGATGCAGCCGCCTCTACTCAAGCAGTAGAAGAAACACTACGGCTGTGATAAAACTGGCCACAAGATATACCGCTAAAGATTCAATCCGACCACGGTATCCCTGAAACAGTCCCCTCAAACTTGACCGCCATACTTACAAATATATATGATATTCATCCAGCATTCCAAACAAACAAGTTGTCGGTCAAGATTGCTCACAGGATACTCACATACTTCCACAAATAACAAACAGTCAGCTTGGGACAAAACAGATCACAAAGGTTGACATATCTCATGTCACATTCAATCTTTTGGCTTGCCTGATCGTTGTAGCTTTGTAACTCCTCAACAGTCGTCACATACGAGCTGCTAGGACACACGTGATTCATACACATATACAAACATGCTCGAATTCAACTTACTGTCTCCGTCCACTCAATTCAAATCATAGACGACTCGAGCACAGAAGTATCTTTCAAATGCTTGTTAACTCTTATCAATCACAAACTCTTAGCTTGCTTTGAGATTCTCACTCCTCGCAAGCTTTCATATTTGCCATACATGTAATGATTAGATCAGATTCAGTACATAATGGACTTACCGTACTGTTGTAGTTGAACTCCTACCAACTACTAGCGATGTATCTTCTCAGCTAAAGATACTTGCTTCGTCACTTTCACATACTCCTGGAAAGCTGACGGCTACTCTTATTCACAATAGATGTGGCACACTAACCATGAATATCCTGTTGATAAACACTCGGCTCATTATACAGACAATGCCAAACTCAAACAACATATGATAGACATACAGTCTCATCCTTTCGTTGTCGAACTTGTCACATTCGTCTACTTATCACCGAACACATGCATATACTTACAACACAATCCAAGCAGTGGCTAATCGAATTGATTGGATTCACTTCAATCTAACTTGCATAGGAAGGGCTCACTATCGTGAGATAGTTTCTTCATGAGCAGTTGGACGTTGACATTACATACCGCCTCTATCTCGTGTACGGCCACTAAAACAATCATATCCAATCTGGTCTGAGATTCGTAGCAACATCTCAACCATACGACTGCTCTGGCACATTCGACGCGACATAATCTATGAACACATCATGGTCGTAACAGTGACCATCAACAATGGATGCAATCTGTCAACACATTGTCTAGTATGCACGTCTTGCAATAGACATGGTAGCACTTCAACATTCTACTAGCCGAAGTGGTAAACTTGGGAATGGTAGCAAACTCACCACACAAATCTCTAATCTCGACATAGAGATTCCCAAATGATCTATGACAGCATATACTCGCCGTCTTCTTGAATCTCTGATTGATTACTCGATATAAATCATCAACAATATATGATCAGCAAGTGCATGAGACTAGCCAACTTGGCACTCGTCGTCTCCAAGCATATCAATCTCAACTCAATTCATTTAAACACATATCAAATAAAACCAAACGATATGTCCCCTCAAGCTAATCACCAATCTCGGCAACTACTACTCGAGGGTATAAAATCAAATGGATCATTCTTTGACATAATCACTTACTCAGCTTGTTTGGTTCAGACGATACATCGAGCATCATACATCAGCTCTTCTTAACCACAATATCGTCGTCCGTCAAACAACTACACTCCGAGTAAATGCAACAGCAATCGAGCTGTTCAACCAACTAATATCTATTAGTTCGTATCTAATCCATACTTGGATCGGAACTACAAAGTCTTGGTATCACAACCATCATCAACTTACGATACCCAATTCTCCTCTTCCGACATACTCAGAAGTAGAAAGTAAAGCAGTGATAGCAGGCACATACGATACTGATCCAAACAAAGAGAATACCCCAGAGATATCTCAATCTCAACCTTGGGTTGTCCTGATGACAAGTGTTGTACTACATCTCTACTTGTAGTATACAACGATGTCGGACATATGGCATCTTGTAGTCTTGAGGAACTAAGAAATCACGGGTCATTACTAACCACTCAACATAAAGTAACGACATGGTCCATACATGCAACCAAACTTCGATACAATAGCATGATATCTGTTCTCTGCTTATTCGAATAACACTCGAACTTCTTGTAATATTGGGCTTGATAACTTCTTCTTCTCTTGATGTTATCACACTTGAAGGATATACTTGTTCGTCCAGCTAAACTCAGCTCTCAGGACATACTTCGTATCACTCCATCCCAACACTCTCACAGACTTGACTTGAATCAACATCACGTCAACATGGTATGCTTACGACTTACTGTACTTCAGTCTAAGCTAACTAGCTTCACATCTTCTTCAACTACCTCACAACATGACACATCATATGTATCCTTTGCATTCCAAGTTCAGATAGTGAACACGTCATATACACAACGACGATAGGACGAATCAATCTTCACTTGATATCTTGATTCTCCTTCTCTGAACTTGATGGTAGTACTTTAATCGAATATCTCATATCTACAGCACAAGCTAGCATGGGGATCTTGCTGTCACTCACGACGGCACGGCAGATACACAATATCCGTCCCCTTGCTGTAGTATGGGATGAACGATGTTCCCTCAATTCGTCAATTGATCTTGGGGGTCTATGCTGGGTTATACAGCGGTGATCTGTCATAAACTGACACTATCATTCGAGAACTCTCAAACTTCTCAGCGTCTGGCATTGCAGCAACAATCTGTGTCGCGGGCTGTAATAAGCATCAACTGCCTAGCTACTGCCTACAATTTCAATACTTGAACACAAATCTTGGATCAAAACTCGACTATTAGCCAATCGAATGGTACCACTAACTTGTGGATTCGCCTGCAGCAATCACAAAGTGCACGTAAGTAACACTATGACTCTGTCGTATACAGCAAACTAATAGCATCCAACCATATCATGGTCACTTCTAACTTGATCTGCTCTTAATGCCAAACTAATCTTGACTATACACGTTTCATAAACATCTCATGTAGAATGAAACGAATTCTTGAGCTAACTACCTCGGTAATAGCTCATGATTACACTATCACGGCAACAACCTTGATAGATTTCTTTGTATCATATCACTCACTTACGAATCTTCAAGTACTAACGGTGGTTCCGAATCAACATAGAACACTTCTATACTTGACCGTTGACTTGTAATTCATACAGTGATGGCACTAACTATATGGATGGATGAGGAGACAACAATGTCCGTCTCAAACTCATATCATCCCGCAACATATCACTCACGAGTAGTGAAAGTAGCACTTCATTCAATCTATGCCATGTACAAATGACGTAATAGGTACATCTAATGTCAAGGCTTGATATCTTGGGGTGTCAAACGCTCAATTCTATGAGCTTTGACTTCAACTTGAGGTTCAGTATGACAGTGGTGGATGTACTTTAACTGTCTTCTCAATATCTAATCATACAGCACGAGATACAACTCGTCAACGACTGTAGGGTCAAGCAATATAAGACAGCATAAGACAATCAATCTAACCACAATCAATCCTCATATATCTGAAGGAGGAGTAAGCTGAGCATCTTGCTTCAACTTCTCTTCTTCTCAGCAAACTACAAGTCATCTATCTTCAGGAACTTGCATATCAACTTTTGTTGAATTCTTCTTGGACTTGAGTTGATACTCTACTGTACACTATCACAACGATGGTTCGGCGTGGACTTACATACTGTGGGAAGTACTGCACGATAGTAACAGGATCAAACTCACTGGTGACGGGAGAAACGAGTGTCTTGGAAGGTACTAACACGTCAAGATGTGACTTCCCACTCCATACTCATCATCTAAACTGCTCAAGACGTATCGGATAACCATAGCACGGCAAGTGCCACCGAATACAACTTCACTCAAACTACTCTTGAGTTCGATCGACATTGGACATAGATACAGAAACATATGCTTGGCCAACTAACCTCACATAACTCCTAGACCGACCTAGCTTGGCCGCTATCCATTCTCATGTATCTCTCCAAGTCTCTAATCTAAGCAGATTCCCAACTCCAACACCAGTTGACAGTCTATTCGGCAAGGATACAATCCGTTCACCAAATATATAACATGATCATACTGATCATCACGGCCAGACAATCTCATCTGCCGGTATACTAACTTACATAATCACTGCCAGATATACAACATCTACTAATATCTGTAACAACATCTGTCTACTGTCATTATGTGATTTGTAACTAACGTGTGATATATCTTAATGTTGTTTTGTTGTTCCATCACAGAACATGAAAGGTTAATCTGCAACTCGATATGAAACCATATTGACTTTGCATCAACTTACTATGTTGATAACGATATACTACCATTCAGTTATCATTGATATTGATTCCTTTTGAACCAATATACTAGATAGCTCTCTGCCTACTACCGACAAATAACTTGGTCATGACATCAAGTTATTATTCGGCACGTCCATCTCTTTTAGATGACGTTACGTAAACTGAATATAATAGCAGAAGTGAAACCATCAACTCCCTTTCATTATTATCAATGAGCTTAAGCATGCTCGATGTTCGTCTCTGTGGCTGAATAGAAGAGACTGGTTGGAGTATCCCCTCAACCTTGCTTAATTCACAAGACAATGTACCACTATACAAAGTCTCTATCGTTGGATGTATACATTGCCACATATGTACGAATATCTCAACGACAATATCCTGCACCAAGATGCAAGGATTTCAATCAACACGTTTTATTGAAGCCATGATATACTTCATCTAATTCTAATACTACCTACCAATCTCGGTATCACTATTAGAACTAACTTCATAACACCACGTAATATACGTATAGTGTTCTTCACTACTATTATATTCTATTGCCAATAACTCATGGCGAACTAATGGGTCTGATAAACTGAAACGATGTGCCCGTAGCTGGATCTACTAAAGATACCACAAGCAACATACATGTATCCTAATCAATAACTACTCTAATGCTAATGATAGGAGATGACCGCTAGGTCTCATTGGCCCTCTATAGCGCCCCATCAGTTCTGCCTAAGCGCAGAGACTGATAGTACTTGGTTTAGGTTTACAACGATGTATCTAATCACTACCAACGATATCATACCGATGATATGATAGATGCATCATCTCTACTCCATTCTAGGAGATCTTTCATATTGTGAGAGCAATACACCTCTCTCTCTATTAACAAAACGCTAACAACTATGATCACGTCAAGGCCGAGCCGGCAGGCAGTTTTCAAGGGAACTTCTTATGCATGGGATTAGAAGTAAATTATTACAGAGACATATGTTTACTTTACAGTACCCTTTTCTATACACTTCTCAAAAAATAAGACTATTCAGCCATTCTTTGAAACGCTTAATTCTATCATCGTACAAATTTTTACCTACATCATGAGACCAAGGTAAACCTCTTCCTTGTGCAGCGCAATATCTTGCCATGAGACCAGCTGCTTGAGCCGGTGTAACTGTTTGGCTTCTAATGTATTCGCCTGCTCTCTCGTTTGCATGATTGACTAGCAATACATTGCGCCTATCCAAGAACTTCTTCTCAATCTGATCTTTACCGATAGTTGATCTTGAATACCCCCAAGGTTCCATGTGACATGCATAAGGTAACTCTTCAATCAACTCAAGTACCTTGTGTGCACTTAAGCGTTTCTCTAGAACTTCAAACACTCGCTTAACGTCGCAATCAAACATAAGATCACTACAGTAAATACGAGCACGATCCAATGCCTTCAATTGATCATGTCCAAACATACACAAGATATGTAGTTTGTGATCCACATACTTTGTAGGCATCTCTTTTGGTAGCAAGAATGATTCAGGCTGATTCTCGTCTGCA
>Ga0214478_101273_pt1 | contig 13053 bp, 10 predicted proteins | sample M1_20Mar14CPVII9_2_FD_178001 | JGI IMG/M metagenome (GOLD analysis project Ga0214478, IMG submission 178001) | Marine eukaryotic communities from Monterey Bay, California, United States - M1_20Mar14CPVII9sort6BwellD7 | ecosystem: Environmental > Aquatic > Marine > Unclassified | place: USA...
TGCCAGTTAGTCAATTGGACTCCCAATTAGAACCACCTTGGGAAGATTAAAATAGTCCAAACGGCTTTCTAGAACTTTCTAGAGCGGTATCTTCCTAACTTTCTAGAAAGTCAGTAAAAAATCCACATAAATATCTTTATCGACGATGGCGGCCATCACCCTACTATCTTCTGATACACTACGATCGCCTCATCTACACAAATCATATATTAAACAAATGTCTACATTAATACCATCACTAGCAGATCTTTGCGATGATCATATAGCAAGTCCCCAACGTTTATCGGTAGTAACACCCAATCTCTTTAAATCCTACGGTATATTAACCAAATTTCATGGTCAGATTGAAACAGTACGTTGTTTTGAATCCAATCCATTAGTCCGAAAGGTATTATCAACACCAGGTCACAATCGTGTATTAGTTATAGATGGTGGTGGTAGTAATCGAGTTGCAATATTAGGTGATCAAATTACAAAACTTGCAATTGATAATCAATGGGCTGGAATTATAGTCAATGGTTGTATTAGAGATTCAGCTATAATTAATGAAATGGATATAGGTGTGAAAGCACTTGGTACACATCCTGTGAAAAGTATAAAAGATTATGTAGGTGAAGAGAGTGTGGATGTTAATTTTGGTGGTGTGGAGTTTAAACCTGGACAGTATGTTTATAGTGATAAGGATGGTATTATTGTTAGTGCGGTACCCTTGACAAGTAAGTTATGAATAGTTATTGTTATAGGGAGTGTGAAGATATGGCAGTACAGTATTGTATGTATAGTAAGATTAAGTTTCAGCGGATAAGATTTGAGCGTTGCATTGAGAAATGTAAAACCAACAGAAGGAGAAAATGTTAGGATGTGTAATGGGTTAGTCATCTCCAACATTCCGAAGCTCAGTAAGTTATATAACATGTGAAAGTTATCTTGTTTTACTATTCCTATGATCTGATACTGATGCTCTGCGAAACATATAAATTCTACCTCTTCTTCTAGCTCTTGTTCATTTCACAAAGTCATGAGCAACCCCTCGACTACACAAAACAAATCATGTAACCCATGAATATCAAGATTGCCGGATATTTTAAACAATGGATCCTCGACTGGAGTATGCTGATTCTTCCCCTCAAATGCTAATCCTTTTGGAGCTTTTGACTTCTTTGGTTCCGCGGTAATACCTTTGCAAATAGCAAGACTGCATTGATCACCACGCTTTGTGAAGCTTATCCATCCTTTGGGTACATTCTTATCCTTCGTTATGCCTGCCAAGGCTGCAATCTTGGGGAACAGTTTCTCCAAGTTGATAGTAGGAGAGTCCTCCTCGCCCTTGTAGTACGAGTATTCCTCTACAATCGGAGCATCACAGAAACCACGTCGTTCATTACTCTTGTACTTACTACTGAGCTGGGTTGTTAACTTTGAACGAGGAAGAGGTACCACTGACTGCCAAGTGTAGTGTTCATATCCATCCGTCTCGATACCTGCTGGCTTGATACTTGCGGCTGTGAAAGAGATAGGATATGAGTATGAGATATATGTATCATGAGATGGTTATATGAAATGAACATGCCATCATACACTTTGAACTTACCAACGTTGAAACAATTAAGCCAATTAACAAGGTCATTGGGTTTTACAGGAAGATACAACATTGTGAACTGGTTATCCATATGGCCAAAGTTCTTCTTCCGGCCGCCTTGGAAGAGGTTAACAGATACATTACTACCCTTTTCAAAGATCCAAGTATTGAGATTCTTGAATAGTTCATCGAGGTTGAAAGGAGTAGTATGTGTGTTCTCTGGTTCGTATTTCTTGTACGATGCCGGCATGACGGATCTTGGTCGATTCCTCGTAAAGGATGTTATATCTTGACTGTTCAAGTCTTCATCTACCGAGACGAGTGTAATATCATATTGGCTAGTTGTTCCATAGTCATACGTCAATTTCATAGTACTACCTTCCTTCAATGACAAATCAACCAACCTAGTTTGATTAGCACGAAGAGGTGATTGACATTCGATATCTGACGATTCATACTCAAGCCCGTTGTAAGTAATATACCACAGATGATCATCAGGTCCATCGGCTCCTTCGTATCCAATAGAAGTATGTTTGCAAAGAGTAGATACCAAATCATATAATGTATGTGTCGATAAGAGTTGCAAGCGAGCGAATCTATCATGAGCCGCGGTAAATGTCAAGATCGTCGGTCGAGTTAACTGTTTCTTATTCCCTGTTGCATTCGTAGGGGTGACAATGGAAGAAATAGTAGTCGTAGACAGATTAGTATCATTCTTTAATACGGTGGTAGTGGTATCAATCTTAGTCCTTTTGGTGGCCAATGACGACGACGAGGTTGACTTCATTGCCTCCGAGATCATATCAAATGTCCGCTTTGCAGAGGCGAGTACTTTCTCATTCTCATCAATTACTGATTGCATATTAATGCTTATGTTATGTGAGATATTGAAGATGATGTATACTATCAATTAGACAAATTTATGACACTATTCGTTAGGAGAGTAGACAGCCAAACCCGTCTTTCTCCAGCACGACTATTTTTCTACGATTGATGGGTATCCTATGGTATCCTAAACACAGTTTCTTTATTTGGGAGTCTGTTAAGTAATTGCCGCCGTTAGACTTGCATGCATGTTCATTAATAGGAGGTGAGGTTAGATATCGTAAATATAGAATAAGTAGACAATAGACGGAATAAACAAATATATCTCAATAACTACAGCGAACTATAATATATTATATCAGCGATATCAGCGATAGTAGGATAGTAGCGACAAAAAATGAGCACATCTTATGAGCAAAATTCTGACGGTCACCTTGTTGCAAACATGGTGCATCAGATGACGCGTGCTTATCTGGGGCATTGCAACACCTACGCCAACTTAACATCGATACAAGTACTGCTGCCACTAATAATGATTATAGTTCTGAGGCGCGGCATACTGGTATTAGCGCCACCTCTACCACTAATGAAAATAACAATACTAACATAAACGATACACCAAATAACAACATCTTCCACTTTGGTCGTAGTCGGTGTGCAAACTGTGGAAAGGCCGAAGAGAGTAAGGGTGATCTAAAAACATGTATAGCTTGCAAGTCAGTCAAATATTGCAATTCTAGCTGCCAAAAGAGTCACCGTAAACAGCACAAGAACGAATGTAGAAAACGAGCCGCTGAATTATTCGACGAAGCTTTATTTAATAAGCCTCCACCAGCGGAGGAGTGCCCCATTTGTTTGCAAATGCTACCAGTTTTATCAGAAACAATGTATCAATCTTGCTGTGGTAAAACTCTTTGTATGGGTTGTGTCGTTTCATATGAATCAACAAAAGGGAAAGAAACTTTATGTCCTTTCTGTAGGAAACAATGCCATATTTCACCCGAAGAGAAGATCAGGCAATGTAAGGAACGAATGGAAGTTGGTGATGCTAAAGCATTTGCACAGCTAGGGTCTAGCTACCTAGTTGGTGATTTGGGTTTACCACAGAATACAGAGAAGGGGTTAGAGTTAATGTTACGTGGGGCTGAGCTTGGTTCTTCTAATGCTCATATAAACATTGCAACTTTTTATACTGATGGATTATATGCTCAAGTTGATTATAAGAAGGCTTTACATCATTGGCAGCAAGCAGCTATGTTAGGAGGTGATAATAGAGCAAGGTTTAACCTCGGTCTTCTTGAAGCGAAGTCAGGAAATGTGGAAAGGGCGATGAAACATTGGATAATCGCCGCAGGGACTGGAGACAAAGATGCCTTAGACAATATACGTCGAGATTACATGCGTGGTTTTGCAACAAAAGATCAATATACAACGGCTTTGCGTGATTATCAGGCATACAAGGAGGATGTGAAGAGTGACCAGAGAGATAGAGCTCTTGAGTCTGTATACTTTGACCGCGTTAGGAGATTCAACTCAATATCTCCTTATACAAACAACACATGAGATGTAATGATGATAGGTTGGACAAATACAAGTTGATCTTAATTGTTAATTATGTACATAAACTAGAATGTCAAAATTGAGAATAATAAAGGTACATAATTCTTTTTATTCTACTATAACCACATTAGTAACTAATACCCTCTCCTTTGCTTCATATTCATGGAGTCACTACAAGGGTGAAATGTGTCTCCATTCGAACATCATACTCAGAGAGAGTACGATTATTGTCGGTGAGCTCTGTACCAAAAGAAAAGAGACGTTGATGAAGAGTGGGAGTGCCTGTTTTATCACGAAGTTTGTTTTTGATATCCATAATAGTATCAGTTGGCTCAACATCAAGTGTCCCAACCTTTTCATCTTCAGTTCGAACAAAGATTTGATTACAAGTAGAAGTGATGTCTCTTAGAGTAGGATATGCATATTGTAGAATGATATCCTTAACCGGCCCCGGTACTTCCATACGGCAAGCCCACCGATTAACATCTTTTGATTGATCTATCTTTGCTTTCCACCAGGCAAGTTCAAAGAGCACCGTTGTGTTCTTTATTTCGTAGTATCTAATCAAATTTGTGATTTGATAAAGTTTTCTCTGTATTACCCTCCAATAAGCCCCACCTGAAATGACACGAGCAGTAGTCGCTACACAGATATCACGACTACCTCTCATCACCCATTCAATTTTAGGAGGCGGTTGTATTACTTCGCCAGGGATCTCATTTGAACAGATTTTCTCCATCTTGTTTGCAATTTCCGTATTGTAAATACCCTGAGTAATCACTTTTAATCGAGAGGAAATGCCGGGGAAAATGATACTTATTATTTGCCCACTATCAGTTAATGCATTATCTCGAATCTGAAGTTCCTCATTAAGTATAACTACCTCCCGTAAATCCATGCAACCATAGAATGCCTCATCTTGAATATCAACTACGGTAGATGGTAATGTAATACTTTGTAATGATATACAATTACCAAATGCAGCCTTTCCTATCTTCCGAAGACCCTCCTGCAGCACAATCTTTCTCAAATTACAGCAATTATAGAAAGCCATATTATCAATCTCTAAAACGGATGAAGGAAGTACTATACTTTGCAAAGACCGACAATCCCAAAATGCTGCTTGCCTAATATGTCTCAAACCATCATTAAATATCACCTCCCTCAATTCTATACAATCATCAAAAGCACGATCTTGAACTTGTATAACACTCGAATGAAATCGTACATGTGTCACATCTCTAGAAGTACATACACCGCCGGCTGCATTACTATGCCCCACAGTGTACTCAAATATCACTTCTGGTGCTTCTTCTAATGACAATAAAGCAGCAGCAGATCCACTGCCACTGCTACTGATACTAACACTATTATCTGACATATTAAACACAAGAGTATATATTTTTTGCAATTGAGATGTGATGAGCTATTTGCTTCTTATTGTATGGGCTCCTACGGTACTAGCATTTCAGTACATGTCTTCTTGGTAATAAGGACGTATATATAAATGCCAAGCTCAACACAAACCTCACTAGAGATAAGTACCATAGGTATGCTTTAGAGGGATGGCTTAATAGTTAGTTATATTCTATAAGCGCGGCGTAGAGGGGTTTTAAAGTACTCTCTTTAATTGGTGCTGATCCTGTGATAGCATATAATTGGGAGTCTTTGTGTAATTGGAACCTTAAAATAATTTGAATTGAAGTGCACCGTCTTTGCAACTGTTTCATCAACCTCCTAATACTGTTCTCTATAATATCACTGCAATAGGCTCATTAAAGAGTCAATAAACTTATATTATTAACCACCCAAAACAATCAAACTCAATAATCATGGCAGCAGAAACAGACACAACAACAGCAACCATCAATTACCCATCCTACGATGAAGATGAATCACTCTTCGCCTTATTCCTACGTGAACATACCATACTAACCTCTGCCACTGCCTCCGATCAAACAGATTCAGACTTAGAAGATGATGATCTACTACTAGAACCAACTGCCGAAGGTAAACAATTAATGCGACGTATACCATGTTTTACCACACATTTACAAAATATTAAAAATCGTATACCCTATACTAACATTGAGGGCCTTGAAAATAGTCGTACATATATAATTGAAATACCATTAAGTGAAATAATCCATTGGGATGCGGCACGTGGATCAGAATTAGCACAACGCGCATCAGGTAATGCAATGCGATATCATGAATTATTTTGTAAGGTTATTGATTCTATTTTGGATACCATGTCTGTTACTAACAACTCAAGGAATGGTACAAGAAATGGCAGTGGAAGTGGAGGAGGTGTGCGTGATTCTATAGATATATTGTTAGAACAGCGTCGTGCACAGCAGGAGTTACATCGTGAGGAACAACAGGCTGCCGCTGCGAATGGTGGTGATGATATTAATGGTCCATTGGGTGGTGGTGGATTAGAGAATGATCAGGCTGTATTAAATGCTGATGGAAGTGCTCAACAAGGTGGTGGAATGACATCAGCAACAGAAGATTTACCACCATTATTAATGCGTCGGTATGAATTACGTATCTTACCAATTCAACGTCCAGGTATTTATCCACCGTTTGATAAACAATATCGTGATACACCCACATCTCCGTATTATTCAAGTAGTGGAAAGTTGGATACAACACCGGATGTGGAGGGAGTGTCATTACGTCAGATACGTTCCCGTGCATTAGGACATTTAGTTACGTTAAGGGGTATGGTCGTACGTTCCTCTGATGTGAAGCCTGCCTGTACTGTCGCCACTTACACATGTGACGCATGTGGATGTGAGATATATCAAGTAGTATCGAACAAACGTGAATTCTTACCCCAGCGATTATGCGTTAGTGAGGAATGTCGTCGTCAATCGAAAAATGGTGATACATTACATTTACAAACTCGTGGTAGTAAGTTTGTGAAGTTTCAAGAATTGAAATTACAAGAATTGCCTAGTCAAGTACCCATGGGACATGTCCCGCGAAGTATGAGTGTGCATTGTCGTGGTGAGTTGACTCGCTTGGCAAGTCCAGGTGATGTTGTTACCATTGATGGTGTATTCCTACCCCAGCGAATTGCCGAGTCAGGTTATCGTGCCATGAAGGCTGGATTAGTCGCCACGACATTTTTAGAAGCACAGAATGTTATTGTACATAAGAAGAGTTATGATGAATCTGGTAATGCACACTTGAGTGATGAAGAGAAGGCAAAAGTGGATGAACAGATACATGAAATTGCACATGGTGATGATCCGGTTGGGATGTTAAGTCAGGCAATTGCACCTGAAATTTTTGGACATGAGGATATTAAGCGTGCGTTATTATTGCAATTAGTAGGCGGGTGTACACGTAAGCTGCCAGATGGGATGCGTATTCGTGGTGATGTTAATATTTGTTTAATGGGTGATCCAGGTGTGGCTAAGAGTCAATTGTTAAAACATGTGGCTAGTATTGCACCTAGAGGTGTTTATACTACTGGTAAGGGTAGTAGTGGTGTGGGATTGACCGCAGCAATTACCAAGGATACGGCTACGGGAGAATTGGCATTGGAGGGGGGTGCGTTAGTATTAGCGGATAGGGGTATTTGTGCTATTGATGAGTTTGACAAGTGAGTTTTCGTTTATATCTTGTGTTCATTTGTGTGTTAAAAGGTTGACCCGTTGCTAACATTCCCTGCCTCCACTTCCAACCCTATAAACCAAACAACAGAATGGACGAAGCTGATCGTACAGCCATTCATGAAGTGATGGAACAACAGACAGTATCTGTTGCCAAGGCTGGGATCGTTGCCACTCTAAATGCTCGTGCAGCTGTACTTGCCGCGGCTAACCCTCTCTACGGACGATACAATCGTCGAAAGTCCTTGTCCGAGAATGTCAATTTGCCCAACTCATTGTTGAGTCGATTTGATCTCATGTTCTTAATATTGGATGTTGCCGATGTAGATAGAGATATGGCCTTGGCTAGACACGTGACATTTGTTCATCAAAACGAGGGAACGGATACCAAGAAGAATGATGGGGGTGCAGATACAATACCCATGGATGAGGATGAAGAGGATGAGTTTGGCCTTGAGAAGGAACAAGAAGAAGAGAATGACCAATCAACTCCATTGGTAACTTCTGGTTTATTACGAGAGTACATTTCTCGTGCAAGGAAGCACCAGCCCGTCGTCCCAGCTGACGTTGCTCCCTATATCGTCGAGGCATATGTCAGTCTACGGTCACAGGGAACTCCTACGGGCAAACAGACCAAGAATGGGGATCAAACTGTCATGACAGCACGTCAGCTACTATCTATTCTTAGGTTAAGTCAGGGTCTTGCCCGTCTTCGTTTTTCGGACTATGTTGCTCGTGAGGATGTAGATGAGGCTATCCGGTAAGTGTGTCTTGTTCTGTTTGGTGCACTTGTTGTATATCGAGGTGTTTACCAACTCTAACCTCATATCATATGGTCCCTACTCCATCCATTCTAGATTAACTCACATGAGTAAATCAAGCTTAACAGACCATGATATGGGAGGAAGTGGAGGAGAACCAGGCTCAACCAAACGTAAATGGGGTGGAGAGGATGTCACGTCTCGAATCTTTAACATTATCAGAGACTATTCGACATCATCCAGGTCGTCACGGATTGAGCTCAAGCTTGTCGAAGCTATGGTCTTGAGGAAGGGATTTACTGATCAACAATTAAAGCAGTGTCTTGAAGAATATCAAAGTTTGGATATCATCCAAATGAACACGACGGGAACTCATATTGATTTGTTATCTGGCGCGGCACATTAATTGGGTTTTATTGGTCGAAGGGGAAGAAGTAATCAGGGGAATCTGTTATGTTATCGAATTATAGGCTTAAACATAGTAAAAGGGGAGATATATGTTGATTTGCTTAGTTTACTTTCTACACCATTATTGTGCATAGACCTAAGCACCTACTCATCTGTTTGTTATTTGTATGCTCCCTCCTTTGACGCTATGCAATTTCTTCTAGGGACATTGGTCTTAGCAATATTACTGCAAAGGATACCACATGGGGTATCCTTCCAAAAATTGGAACCGTCTGATGATTATGATGGCAGCCGAGACGAGTATTATTAAAGGCATCCTACTGCCTCTAGCTCTGAATAGTGATGACAATACGTATATTTGCGGAATATTAACTCTCATAAAGGATCACCTTCGCACAGCCGCATCGTCATAAGTAACAATACAAGAGATTTATAGCCTCTTTTTTGGACAGTCACATCGTAGCAACAGATAACTAAAATCATTTTGATTGGCCCCTTGTTGCAAATATAACAATAAATATGAGAAGCAAAGATACTGATACCGAGACTGCGGTTGAGATAGATAATAATCAGCATCATCTGCGTTCTAGCGACCCCGATCTTAAAGTGATACTTGGTAGTGGTGAAGATCAAGTTACAAAATGGTATTATGCAACATCACTAGCCAACAAATCTAAATATATTGATACAATGTTGTCTACGCCGATGAAAGAGTCGGATACTAGAACAATTACCTTTCCTGACATTACGCAAGAGTTTTGGGAAGCAGCTATTGAGTTTGTCGACAACCCAGTTAAAGCACGTAAGATGGAACCAAGTGATGTTTTAAATGTTGCAAAATTCTATGACAAATATGAATTTGTAGACGGAACGAATCTATGTGACTGCGTGCTATTGGATTACTTTGAGCATTTGAAAGTTGAAGAGAAAGAGCTCTCTGTTGATGTTGATTTACTTATTGACTCGGTAGTATCTGGGGTATACTCCATTTGCCACTGGATCCTCCATATAATAAAACGATGTTTACAGAGAATCATTTGGAAAAGGTATTGCCTGCAATGCTTCATGAATTATCTGATGCGGCATTTCCCGATGGAGGACCTCTATACAATCCAGGATATCCTTATCCAAATTTGGATGATCCAGATTTCCCAAAAGAGTTTGTAAGGGTAAGTGTACAGCAAACAGAGGAGGCTCTTTTACATTCATGTATAAAACATATCAAATTATCAGATGTAGAATGTGTAGTGAATGATAGATGGTACAGTATTGGGGGTACATGTAAAAAAGGTGAGCTAATTAGTGGTAAGTGTTATGAGTATGTTAATACAGGAGGCATGGTAGATTTTAAGATCAGAAGAATGCTTTACGATGAGGTTCTTTTCCAAGGATGGGCCATTATCGTGTTAATAAACGAGGTCGAAGAGATCTGCTGGGTCGCTCCATGTAGTACTGCTTTAAATTTTCCACCTAAGAGTGGATGGAAGAAATTCAAGAAGACTCCCTTTGTATATAAGAAGGATAAACATCCAGCCCCAACAATTACTTATGTCTTAAATAAGGAGGCTTAAATGATCAACATTATAAGCTTATTACTTTGCTTACTTTGTTCTACTCAACTATTATACATGATAAACACAGGACGTGCACTACTTCTTTTTCATCCGTCTAATGAACTCCACTGACAAGGCACGGTCACGGTCTCCATCATCATAGTCTATATCATATGTTGAATCATCTCGAACTCTCACAATCGTACCTTTATACCATCTCTTACGCTTACCCTTGTATCTGGCTCTTACTCTTTCTCCTCTTTGAAACACGGATTTGTCCTGATGCTGTTGGATTTCATTGGTCAACCCTTCTAACAATTCCAATCGAATCTTTTCTGATTCCTCATGAAGACGAGTGTCATTCTTTGACTCAAATCGATACTTGCCAAAGTCAATGATACGTATCTCCAACCCATTAGCGATTATATTGCAGCACAAATTCAAGTCAAACGGTATAATACGCTTCTCTTCAAAGATACTAAAAGCGTTATTGATGAATGTTGAATAATACGTATAATTGGAGGTCCAAACATTGGGATGATTCTGATGATCACCAACGTTTTCAATGTATAAGGTCAAACACGATTGGTCTTCCTGCCCAAACTCGTACAATTGAGGGAAATATCTCGTATCCGAAAGTTCATGGTGCATAGTTAGCTCCCTATTATAGTCCTCATAATTTGATACCTGCTTGACGATCACTTTAGGAAAGATACAAACAGTACCTTCTGCTCTTTCCATACAGGATTCCGATGAAGAGAGTGAATCAATCAAGCAGGAAGAAGAAGAGATCTTGCTGGTGTTGGTTTCCTGAACTATATCTTCCCAATCCCTAATTCCCCTCATATCGTTTAAAGTCTTTTCTAGCTCGGCCTCACTAGCCTTGTGCAGCCTGTTGGTTGTGTTCTCATTAGGTAAGGTTCTAAGTATCTCTCTACCCTGGTTGGCAAATGTATTTCGCCTTTTCGAGACGTCATAAAAGAGTTTTATACCATGGTGTTCATACTCAGAGTCCATTACCTTTTGCAGAGAACTTAACTTTGATTTGTATTCCCCCTTTTCAATCCTCTCCACTTGCTCCTCAAAGAGCAATGGCTCTGAGAACGTCCAAGTAGTGTTATGATTCAATTCATCACTCTCCAATTCTCTATCAGTTTTCACCATTGAAAACTCCGAAGGGGTAGGCCCACTCCAATTGGACTCTTTGCTTGGAAACGGGGAAGGGATACCGTTTGCCGTAGGCAAAGACTCCACAGAAAAATCACATCGAATTTCCAAATACCTAAAAGTTCCACGTAGTAATATTTTGCCTAAATTTTGTTAGTGCACAACTACGGCAATAGGCCCTATTATAGCAACGTCTCCACCGACGGCTATAGTAGGATTGGTGACTATTGCTGATAGACAACTCTTTAGAAGGTATTAAAGAGCAGTTTGGTTGAAGGTTTGGTGGATGTAGGTATAGTAGAGCCTGAGATATTGTATTGCAAATAGTGTCTCCATCATATGCTCATCATGTTGAAGTAATAAAGCATGGCAGCTAAACTAGATGTTATACTGTATTAACATTGCAATCCAATTAAGGGGACCTCGATTATTATGTTAATAATCAATAGACAATGGCGGCCATGGTGTAACTATCGTCTAGGCGCCGGCAGCCTCGCTGACATATCACTGCTAATTATTGCTAATCATGTCTAATTAGGGCTGGTTGTGAGGCATGTTTTATGTATGTTATACTATATTAGAATTGCTCATATGTATAGAATATCTCAATCACTATATGTACAACACATAGATAAAGGCAGCCATGGTCAAACTTCTATCTGGTGGTCAGCAATACCATCAACAAATCACTACTATTCACTACACATCAACAGAATATTGTTGTTGAGAAGGCTGTTTCTTACAATCAAACACACGCTGAACCAGCCCCACCAATGCCGGAAATGTGTTACATATGTATAGGACAGCTTAAGTTTAGAAGGAATATCCGGTAGAATGAGATCTGACGTCGTTCTACGCACCGACGTGAGAGACGATATTTGTACGTGAAATGTTGTCCGTTTACTAAGTAAGGCTATTCCCGCGAGGCCAAAATTTGATTATAGGTATTTAGAGAAATTAGCCATGTGCGAAAAGTACTATTTTTTAAAGGTATCTAATTTTGTACCTTGCAATAAAATAATAAAAAATTCGCTTAGCCCTAGTTTTGTGATTTTTCCGTGGAGTCTTTGCAAGGCAAAGCGTACGTCTCCCTTTTTTCGTACTGCTTTGTACCTGGCGAAGAGTCCAATTGGAGTGGGGTAGGCCGGGGATAACATTAATGTGAAAGAAAAATTTGTACCATCTTAAAATGAGGACTCCCGTCCCAATCCAATTATGAAGAAGTCAAAACAAAATCAAGTGTTATGAAGAAGTCAGATCATTCCTTATCTTCATATACTAATCATGTTGTGTATTGCAAGTATAACAGTATATTCTACTTTAGATTGTATTCGCCTTTTTAGTCACATCACCGCCACTGCCATTATTGTGCTGCAATTTTTGCTATTTGCAATAAAATAACAAACAACGCCTATACCGTACCATTGCAATAACCATTGCAATATTGTTATCGATCCGGCATCGTTCACCACCGCTAATAATTTAACCGTATATTCGTTTCATACAGTATCGCCGCCTTGTAGACAATTATCACCGCCGCCGCCATCATCTTCCTTTTTTGTATATGCAATATC
>Ga0214478_101274_pt1 | contig 13053 bp, 8 predicted proteins | sample M1_20Mar14CPVII9_2_FD_178001 | JGI IMG/M metagenome (GOLD analysis project Ga0214478, IMG submission 178001) | Marine eukaryotic communities from Monterey Bay, California, United States - M1_20Mar14CPVII9sort6BwellD7 | ecosystem: Environmental > Aquatic > Marine > Unclassified | place: USA...
AACACAACAACACACATTACATATACAACATCATAACGGCGTTACTAACAGATTCAGAATCAAGAAAGGCAGTACTAAGTGTTTGGGGTAGCATTATGCTGACATGGAGAGCATGGAGAGTGTGGAGTACAAATGGGGAGAATGTAAATTTGGCAGAGCGAGCAACTCGAGAGGGAAGTATCTATGCGGTCATGATACTAGCTAGTTTTCTTTAACAATCAATGTACTTAAAATCTCATTGATAAACTACAATTACTATATACTTAATGTACTCTATACTATCTTATACAAGCAGCCGACTTTTGATCGGTTCATCAATATCTTTTCCTCCATTCTTCTTCGTTTCAACTAGCGATGCAACAATACATTCTACAGCTTGACAGGAAAGATCTGCTGTCATACTTGGCATACCGAGGTTCTCGTCTAGTGCTGCTATCTCCGGCAAGGCTGGTAAGTGAACAAAACCGGCAAAGATACCATGCTCGTCACTATCATTTGTATTCTGTTTAATATGATGTAGAGTCCCATACATGATATGATTGCACATTAATGTACCTGCATCTCCTGATATATCGGCAGGTATACCATTCGATCGTAAATCTTTAACGATTCGTCTCAAAGGTAGTGTTGATAAGTAAGCGTCAGGACCGTCTTCTACAATCTTGGTACCCTGTGGAGCGTATCCAGCTTGATCTGTAAATCCATATCTTGTGGAATCATTGTAGTTGATTGCTACCCTTTCAATTGTTACCATAGACCTACCGGGATATTCACCAAGCATGATGACTGCATCGGGCTTTAACTCATGGATGTATGATATAGTTTCTTCGATAGACGTATTGAACTCGCAGGATACCTCCTTTGCAATAATCTTAGCACCATCAACGCTAAGTCCTAACTTCTTTTGCAATGAGTGTACCACAGCTAATGATGGGTTCATTGTGGTATTGCCATATGGTCCAAATCCTGTTACTAGTATTCGAAGATTATTTATTGTCATGATATATAATTTATATTGATGTTGTATATGTAATGTGTGTTGTTGTGTTTCTTTTTGCTTTCTGCTTCAATATTTATGATAGCAACATACGCCACTATCCACCAGTGTTACTTCTTGCAATGTATGCAGGCTAAACCTCATTATCATCTTGCTCTGCCGCTACTCTTTCTGCTGCCGCGCGCCGCGCCATCAACAACAAAGATATTTGACGGTTTGAGGAGTTTATTCCTTCCCCGTATCTTGCACATAGCACGTGAAATTGAAATCGAGCAATCTTGGGTGGTGCAGCAATGAAGGCAGTAGGTATGTAATGAATGTTATCAGTATATATAAATAGGTGCTATGGATGATATAGTTGCACAGCTCGAGCGGCAGCGTCAGAAAAAGAAGAAAGAGGAACAAGAAGATACCTCAAAGTTCAAAGAACAAAACTCAGTGCATCTTGCAAAGCCCTTTATATTCGGACAACATACATCTGCAGCACAAAACAATAGTAGTATAGGTGGTAGTCAATTCCATTACGATCCAACTACCAAACGATATTACCCAAAGTATACATTTAACAATAAGAATGATGTATGTATCCAAAGCGTTCAACAAAAGATAAAACAACAGCAGACTACTACACCATTTATATTTGGTAAGAACAATAACAGTACATCTTTATCAAACAATGATAACAGTAGTAATAAAGATGGTTCGCCGTTTCTATGCAAAGATAACATAAAAGATGAAGATGTACGAAGGGTAATTCATCTACCCTGTCTAACATCAAACATTGCTGGTTGGTATGGTGATAGTATACAAGATATGAAAAATGCAATGTCAACATCAGATACTTTTGGTTGGATTGGTAATAAGGATGGATATTCATTCTATCTCAATCATGAAGGAGGAGATTTTACCTCTACAGAATCTGCAATCAACTCGTCGATTAGCAAGAGGAAGAATAAGAAGAAGGGGAAACAGCAGAGGAAGAAGCAACCCAATAAGAGTTCACTGAACAATAACAACACATCAAACCAACTTCCTATATCAAATCTAGCAGAGCCAAAGGAAGAAGAGGCAGTACCCGTGGTGTTACCCTGTACACAACGGACATCTCTTCTACTATTGGCATCGCGTCAATATTGCTCAAGTGCACAAAAACGGAATAGAATTAATAAACTACTAGGCCCATTATGTGTAGCAAGGAAGGCAACGATTGTACCTACATTATCAAAGTTGGAAGATATAGAACAAAAACATACACAAGATAATGATAATGATGATCGGCCGACAATACCGACATATCCAATTCAATCAAGATATTACTCCATGCTCCATCCGCTCCAACTACCTCCTCGGAATCCTCCATATGTATACGGACAGCAAACAAATGAACAAACCACAATACCATATGATTGTATATGTAAATCATACCTTGAACCAACGAATTCAACATTTGATGTACTTCCCATCTATGATGTGAACAGTAGAAGATTTACTAATAATGCACTACCACATATTGCCACCATATCAAATGATTCAATCTACTACCGACCAGGAGGTACATATAGTAATAATGCAGGTAGTGCATTTGATATTGAAATGTACAAGGGTCCAGGTCAATTTCGTTTTCACAGTGTGAAGATTGCACCATACTCAACTCCCGAACAACAAATGTGTGGTGGTATTGTACTTAATACAGGTATTAATGTCCAGGCCTTTGCAATAACAAAGGCTATACCGAATAATAATCAACGAAAGATGGTCCCTTGTAAGGATCTTATATATGACTTTTGCTTTACGCCTAGCGGTACATTACAAGATCCAGGGCTAGTAGCATTTGCTTGTAAAGGAACGGTTAGCTTCTTAGACTTGGGGACTGGACGTCCTTGGTCAAACTACCGCAACAGTGGTTCAGAACCAATCTGTGTCGAATATCGGAAGAATAATAGTAGCAACTTTGCCATGTTTGGCCATCGTAATGGTGGAGTTTCGATGATTGATACCCGTTCAGTTCAAATACAAGTTTTAACTTCCACGAATCTGAATCTTGAAGTGGACGAATCCTTTGGATCAGCGACTTCGGTTCAGTCTCTTGAGAGAGATGATAATTTGGTAGTAGTTAAAGGCTCATTCGGAGCATGTCGGTTATTTGACATACGCAAGGCAGCGAAGATAGTGAGAAGCAAAGAAAAAAGATTGACAGATCGATCTACACTACTTGAGTTTACCTTACCAGATTCTTTAGACATTGATAAGATGAAATCCACAAGATGTACAGGTCTGGCAATCGATCCAACTGAGAATGTTGTCATTATGCCATATGCAAGTAAGACAAATGATGTTCGGTTCACCATGTGGGATATTAATACGGCAAGACTGATACGTACATTAAACGTGAACAGTACTATACCAACAACAACCTTAGATGAACCTCCATTCTGTGAGTTATCGAGTACAGTAACTGCGGGGTATGAAATGCGTTGCAATGATGATTCGAATGATACACCTGTAACATCGATGGTAGATGGTACACGAGGACTATGGTTCAAAACGAGTAGAAGAGTGGGTAGTGATACAGCTCCGGCGGAGGGTGGTGGTATCCATCACATTCGATTCTAAGTGACTATCTAGAGAGAAGGACAGCATCTTAAGCATAAACATGATCTTCAATAGTCTATGTAGTACATTTTCATTTCGTCTTCAGGCAGATGTAGCATCTTTCAGTAATCATTAGAGGCAGAGCTAAGGATACTTCTTTAGGGAATGAATATGGCGAGTTTACTTTGCCGCTTTGCCTTTCTACTACGCATATAGTACATTGCCATCGCTGCCTCCAATCTCTTTGATGATAGCAATAAAGGGTTGAATTGGTGAGTAATAAAAAGGGTTGAATTGGTGAGTATATGTAATAAGTGTTATATGGACTGGGACGGGGATGGATTGGTCTATCGAGTACTCATATTACAATATCAAAAATATATCGTTAAATAACATCGTTAATTTTTATGCTGGTCTGGGGTCTTGTCTTTGTCTTTTTATATTGGTTATTGGGTGTAGATATATGTATATGTAGTATATGTGGATTGTATCATTTGTTTATATTAGGTATACATGGTGGAGGGAATATAAAGCGAAGGTGTCATATTATGTTTGTGAATGTACATAATATTTTATGCTGCTTGTACTTATCTATTATAGTCTATTATTATATCTGATATTCTTCTCCCTTTCTTCATCATCTCATTAATACAATATCGTACCCAGCTAAGAATCAAAATGTCGTGGTGGCAAATGAACAATGGGATGGTTGGAAAGCTCCAAGTTAAGCCAATATCTCACTGGCAGAAGGTTGATGATCAATATTGGATAAAAAATGGAATGAAGAATGGGTCTTATTACAGCATGAACAGATCTTTGGTTGTCCTTCAGCATTCATTGGTATCAGCAGGGAAGTGTGAAGATGGTAAGGTGATATTAGCTGGGGATTTGTACAGGGATATCTGCAATAGTAGATGGGTCATAACAGGAAGAAAATACCGACGAACTCCATATCATGAAGACCTTCTCCCCAACTACGGTAAGCATTCTTTTTGTATACCTTCTTATAAGTATATATTTGGCTAAACCCCTCATTATTTAAACTACTATATCACAGAACAATTTGCTAATGATTTGAAAAGTTATGAAGATGGAATCGAACGTTTTAGCATCACCAACATTATGTTACCTACCTCTCCCTTCTTTTCAACAAGCATTATGCCCGTTCTAAACCAAAATATTACCACCATTACTAGTTTGGAATTAGTTAATTGCAATTTAAAGGCTAGGGCTGGTGTTGAGAGCATCAGTAAGTTTATCAAAAAGAATAAAGTATTGGGGGTATTGAATCTTTCCCAAAACAAACTATTCGGTAAGGACGACTGTGTAGCAGCCAACCAATTATCCAAAGCCATGAAGAAACACCCCGAACTTTCCTTTGTCAACCTTTCAAAAACTAGCCTTGGGATAAACAATGAGGCATTGAAACTCATTCTTGAGGGGAGTAAGGGTATCAACAGCCTCATCATCGATGACAATGCTTTGGACAAAGATGGGATTGCTCTGGTTACCAACATTCTACAAAAGAAGAACGCCGTTACTGAGTTTAGTATGGGTAGTAATAGTATTGGAGAGGAAGAAGACGGAAAAGCCAATGTCAAGTTATTGAGAGATACTCTACAGAAGAATACCACCCTCGAACAGTTATGCCTTGGCTCAAACAATCTCGGTTCCAACGATCGTATGTTCTCCACGGTTATGTCCGGTATCAAGGGAAGTGTATCACTGACGCACATTGACCTTAGCGGCAATGAAATCAAGCGAACACCAAGTGCCAAGTTGATTGCTAAGTACTTGGCTCGGAACCCCGCATTAGTAGAACTGAATTTGGACAGCAACGGGATGTCATCACGAAGTGCTAACGTGTTAGCAAAAGCACTCAAGAAGAACACAACTCTTCAGCACCTTTCTCTCAAGAATAATAACATTACTGATAACTGTGTTCCTTCCTTTACAGACTTACTTCAGAACAACAATGCCCTCCGTTCTGTTGACTTGAAACAAAACAATATAAACATTCAGAAGGGTAGGAAGGACTTGCTCAAACTCCTCTGTGATCCGACAAGCTTGGATTCAATCGTGAACAACTCAAATCACTTTTGCAGCTTGATCATAGCAGGCCGCAATTATGGAGGGACATATGAGGAAGAGCTGAACAATATAAACCGACTAAAGGATGATGGAGAGAAGATTCGGTACAAGGTGGTCCTTGCCTTGTGTGTCCTGAACAAGGACCTCTTTGATCCTCGCTCCTTTGATGATATTCCGCTAGAACTCATGCCTAATATATTGGATTTAGTGCAAAAAGAGATTGGATACAATGGATATGGGAAAGAGATTACTAGAAAGAATCTGAAGGAGAAGGAAAGTACCATCAATCGCCTCAATAACATCTATGAAACCATTCACCAATGGCCAGCCTTTCCTTCTCTGTTTGCTCGAGGACCTGGTAAGGGTTGCCTAACCAAAACGGGCAAGTTGAAAAGGAAGCGTGAAAAGATCAAGCCGAAGTTAACAGATGAAGATGAGGATTTCGTACCAAACGGATTTCGGAAGACGAAGAGAAAACGTTGGCAGCGGGACCCGGTGCAGCAGCGTTGGCGGTACATGCCGGTGCCTGGGCCCGCTCCGAGCAGAAGTAGTAGCAGGTCAACTAATGCCGTCATTTCGTATGCAGACGTTGAGAATAGTGATGATGAAAGTTAGGTGGTGACATGTGGGGGTGACGCGACAGGGGTAGGATGACAAGAAAGTGTAGTAAAGATGTGGAGATGCTGTAGTTTGTGTGGAACATCCTATTGCAGTAAAACATAACATTTGAATATAGATTTGTCAATACGTATACTAGGTTTATCACTATCACATCCTATTTCCTATCTAGTGTCCCTCCCATGATCTACTCACATTCCTCACAGGGTATCCCTAATACATTTATTTCATCCTAATTCATAACGGTATTCTAATCTCTAATTACTGCCCAACACATCAATAAACTCCAAAGCACACTGGTTAAAGTTGTCGATAAAGAGTGTGAAGAGGCAGAAGTTGCGTCATCTCCTTCAGTAGGGACGGGAGCTGAGGTGGGAGCACCAATAGCAGCTACCATTCCTGATTGGCCATCAGCTTGAACTTCAGCAATTGTCTTGTCTCCGGCAACGAGTGCATTGAGATTATCATTGAGAACTTGGCGAACTTGGCCGATATTTTTGGACATCATTTGAGGATGGCCGTAATTCAACTGATCTCGAGCTACAGCATACTGAGGTGTTTCTTTCAAGACCTCTTGCATGAGCTCCGTATCGTATGCCTTCTTGTTCACAGCGATATATCCCGATGCCACTGACCACTTAGCTGCATTATCGGGCGTGGTCAAGAACTTGATAAGCTTCCATGCAGCATCTTGAGAAGATTTGGGTACACCGCTGAAGATATGAAAGTCACCTCCTCCCAGCGTGACACCGTATCCGTGTGTGCCAGCGGGGCAATAAACCGCATTCCAGGTGAAGTTAGCTCCAGCCTTGATCTTTGAAATACCACCAGTCGTAAAGTAAAGCATGGGAAAATCCCCATTTAGGAAGTTAGAAATGGCTTCACTCCACGGAGTAAGAGGAACTGGAATTGACTCGTCTTTCGAGAGTTTTTCCCAAACTGCTAAGGCATTTGCATTTTCCTTTGAATCGAAGGTTACCGTTTCCCAATCCCTCTCTTCAATAACCTGCGTTCCACCCTGCCTTGAGAAAGCACCATAAATCCAATCACTCCATGTATCGGGCAAACCTAGACCCTTATTGGTATCCGTTGTTGTTTTCTTTGCAGTAGCAATTAATTCATCCCAAATACGAGGAGGATCAACACCAAACTCATTCAGCATATCTTCATTGTAGTACAAAACGGGAGTACTCCTCATCATGGGCCACCCCATAAGGTTAGGCTTACCAGCCTCAGTTTCAACAAGTTCTTCCGATTCAAACATCTTCGTATAGTAATCATCTAGGAATAACCAACCGCCTGCCTCTTTAACATATTTATTAAGGGGTATGATTGCACCCATGGCGTTTAAATCGACCATTTCATTTACGTTGAGGACAGCCACCGCCGGTGGATCTTGTTCATCGATCCGGGCGATGACCTTGTCATATGTCTCACCATAGCTGCCTGCATAGATTGCATTTACATTAATATCTGGGTGCAATTCATTAAAGTCGGCAACCATTTCATCCATCGTCGTTTGTAGGGCTCCTACTCCTGGAACGATTGGGAACATAAAGTCAATATTGATCACATCTGAGGCCGTATCAGCCCCGACATCAATGTTAGTTGCATTGACATTATCCTCCTGCCCAGAAGTCTTGACGGCAGTCTGCAAGAAAGTTGTGATTACGGTGACGGTAGAGAATTTCATTACTATTGAATTTTAATATTGTTAAGATAATAAGATGCCTCGACTAATCAATATAGATTGCAACTAAGCAAATATTGATCATAAAGATTTTGCAATTGTTGGTATCTTTTACTACTATTTGATTTAATGTAACCTGAAGTTATGGTATTGCATCAACAAAACAATAATAGCCCTCTCCTTACAACCTCATTGCAATCACTACAGCACATGTTCATCTGGCCTCCCATTAAAAGATATGCTACACTGCTACACAGCTATAGATATATGAGTTCGCAAGGTATCCTCTTAAGAAACTTCAATCCTATTGAATCCTCTAAGAAACTTCTCATGAAATTGTAACTAAATAGAATTGATTGCCACGGTTGTAGGTTCGAATCCTACTGTTTTGTCCCTCTATCACCTTTGGATTATATTATTAGTGCTTGACCCCTTAGCTCAGTGCCTCAGAGCGCTCCACTAGTGCGGCATACTTGATTGATCCTTCAATTCTATCAAGAATCACTGAAGAACATAGATATCGGTATAATTTGTACAATATGTATCCTTGGAAACAACAAAAGATAAGACAACCTAAAAATGGCATATTATCTCAGATCAATTACTCTGATATCAAAGGACCTCTCCCTCCGCCTCCCAAAGGACAAGAATGGGTAAAGGATGAGGCAACACGAGAATGGAAGCTTCTATCTGTGGCTAGTGTTACTAATGATGGTGATATTATAGCTGAGGCTCATCCAACAGCAGACGTTGCATCAAATGATGATGATAATTTAGTGTGCACGGCTGTTCCAGTTCGAGAAGCAGAAGGTACCTCCACAAACAACAATACATCAACAGTTGTATCAGGTGTAAGATATCACGAGGTATTATCCACTGATACATTTCAAGGTATATGTTTAAGATACAAAGTAACACCCACTGAGCTGCGTCAAGCTAATAGATTAATGGGTAACAATCTCAAGTTAGGACCTGCCAAATTAGTTATACCATCGAATGATAAGAATGCACAATTAGATTTGGATAGTCAAAGATCAACTAAAGAGGAGAAGATTGCAAGTTTGATATCAAAAGTAACACATATTACAAAAGGGAAAATAACATATTCTGAGGCTAAATCATATTTAGAGATTGCAGATTGGGAGGTCGAGGAAGCTGTGGATGCAGTGAAAGAGGACGTTGCATGGAGCGGTGAGGATGGCACAGGATATTATGGAATGATTGGACGTAAAAAGAATCAAGCTGTACAATCTAAACATTCCTTTCATGATAATGTTGCAGTGATGGGGATAGAGTGATTATTAGAGTCAGATGAGTGGCAGATGTTTGTGTGTTGTAGAATGAGATAATTCGATGTTCGGGGGTGTGTATAGAGTTTGCTGTAAACTAGATATGTTTGCTATTTTGTAATGTAGAGGTGCATTCTATCTAAACAAGTCCACTCTTTAGCCTTAACATATATACACTCTATAATGCTGGTAAACAAACACATCTACACATCTAACATATATGTGACACACAGTTATCATATCGACCCATCGTCGTTATTTAACTGTTGTCCCTTCTTATTCGTCTTCTTGTTCTTACTCTTCCCTTGCGGTGACGCCTTTCCTTTGGATGATGATTTCTTATCCTTCTTTTTACCACCAAAGAATCCACCAAACACACCCTTCTTCTTCTTTTTCGAAGTGGTCGAGTTGAGTGTGTTGGCACTGAGTGATATGGTATCACCTCCAGCTGTAGCGGTAGGGGATACTTGACTACTAGCCGAATGTCCAGGACCTCCTGCCATTGTGGGTGCCGTTAAGACCGATACACCTGAGGGTGTTGAGGGTGTCAACTTCTTGGGTGGGCCACCAGTTGTAGTTGTGGCGGCATTATTATTACCATCCCCATTTTCCTTCGATGAGGTCTTAAGACCAGGAGCATTCCTCAAACTCGTTGGCAAGTCCTCTTGATTATTCGAATCAGCATTAGCCTTGATGAGTGCCTTCGTCTCGAGTAATTCTAATAAGACCGCCTCACGGCCTTCGTAGGCACGCATGATTGTTGATACACGGTCTATTTGACCAGCAACAGAAGTCTTGCCGTAGACATAATTGAGCAATTCGGACACTTGGGCGATAATGGCAGGGGATGTACCATCTACTTCATCGCCAGATTCGGTGTAGGATGATCCAGAAAATGAACCCTCGTCATCGTCGTGCATAGGTCTTGAACGAGATCCATCTTCCTCATCATTATTACTTGTAGAAGTATCCCTTGCAGCAGCTGATGATGCCGCTGGTTGTCCTCCAGCACCACCCCACGGATCTGACATGGCTGGAGGCCACCCGTCATCATTCGATGACTTCTTGTTTGGAATGCCACCCTCATCTTGAGGTGCCGATGAGTCACTCTTGGCATTCTCCATCTTCTTCTTGGCAGCTTCAATTGCTGCCATATTCGCTCTTGATGGGTCATTAAGAAATGAGGATCCCTCCTCCCCATCATCTCCCTCCTGAATCTTGTCCATCCCTGACTTCATGGACTGCTTGTTGGCAGCATTACTTGCCTCTGAGGCATTGCTCTTGGATTTACCAACAGTTGGAGCTCCTGCCGCCTCATCTTCTGCATCGGAAGTCTTATCCTTGTTATACCGAGCACTCAGCTTGTTAATTAAATGCCGTTCTCGTCCCCTATACTTGGCCATCAACTTACTTAACAACCGAACCTTCTCCGGCTCATTCTCCTTTAACAAATTACATACTGCAAATTCATAGAATTTATACGGATCCCTAAATGCAGTCTCATCCTTGGTCATGCCAGGATCGGGAGTGAATCCCTCCCCGTGCTTGGCAACTAATTCACCTAATTCTGGATCTTGCATCTCAAGACTTTCAAAGTTGGCACGATCGGCACCGGCACCAACGGCATTTTCATGTCTTGCCCTCTCAACGAGTAATGAGGGTCCACCGAGAGATTCCATCACCGATACGTCCGCGGCATAATCATGTCCATCGACATATTCAAGTTCCTTAAGTGGCAATGGCATACCCGAGGCTATGGCCGATTCATGCTCGTTCATTTGATGATCTACAATTATCTGTGGTTGTTGCTGTTGATTCGAAATGGGTGCCGAGGCTGCCATACGAATATTATCACGACTTTGTGATGCCATCTTCGTGGGTGGGTCGGGTGCCGAGGGCATGTGATTTAGTGGAGGGTCGTTCATCCCAGTATTTTGGAATTGATTATCCATTGCCATGAAACCATCATCATCAAATTGATGATCTTGTTGATCAATTTTGTTATTTTTGGACTTGCTGGACGACGATTTCTTGCTCTCCTCCTTACTCTTCTGACGATGTTTCCTCCACTCCTCTTGTTCTTCTAATGTACGTGTCCCATCATCTTCGGTAACAAACGTATCCTCATTGGTAGCCAACGATTCATCCTCATTATGTCTACCCCCCCTTCGACGACTATCTTCTTCATACGTTGCATACGTCCCATCATCCAATGTAAAATCATCATCGTCATCATCATACTTGGAACTACGTCGTGATTTCCCACTTCGACCATCACCACACATATCACGTGCATCCCGTCCCATAACACCCGTACACAATGTATCAATTAATAAATCTAAAAATCCACCCGATTCCATTGGATCATCACGATCTCTATGTCTACTTGATCTGGAATCTCTACGATGATCTCTATCACGACGTGAATCTCCCCTATATCTTCCACCACCTCTACCCTTATTACGTCCACCACCTCGTGTATCCTCTTCATATGTTTCCATGGTATATTGACTTTGACTTTCAACTGTGTAACCGCCATCATCATATGTTCCCTCATCATCTACACTATATTCATCACGTGCCGAATGCTTATTATTACTTCCTCTGCCCTTACTTCGAGGTTCCTCTTGGATACTATCCTCCGCGGCTGCCAATTTACCACGTGCACCTAAATCACTTTTTTCATCAATCCATTTCACTGAATTAGATTGTGACCCAATCCCACCCAATCCAGTTGGTGATGATGGTTCACCTCCCATCATGGGATCATTACCATTTGCCCCACCCACCGTCCCCTGCTGGTATTGTACACCTCCACCAGCCTGAGCCTTCGTAGGACGTCGAAATAATAAATCAACACGTTCCTTATCAGCTTCAATAATAAAATCCATAATTTCATCAAATGTTAATCGACTCATTGTCTTATCATTAATACTTAGTAATTCATCCCCGACTTGTAATTTTAATGACATGGCCGCCGCACCGGTACGGGGTAAATCACAGATACGCACGCCTCGTTGTTGGGAGGGATTATGCGGGTCGGTCATTGGTTCGAATACTATACCCATTGGTTTTCGGAGGGTTAATCGGATTAATCCTGATGCTGCCGATGATCCACCACCAGTGTTATTTCCACCGGTGAGTGGACTACCACCTATATTAGGAGAGGGAGATGGTCCCCGTGTCATGGCAGCATTGGCACGTTGATATGCTGCATTAACTGGTGATGGTTGTGTATTGTTGTATTGATTATTTGGTGCTCCATTCATTTGTTGTTGATCATAATATCCTGGATTTCCTCCATATTGTTGTTGTTGTTGCTGTTGGGGATAACCACCTTGGTTATTGTATTGAGGTGGTGCGTTTTGATACATATTCTTTAATTGTTGTTATTGTTTGTTCAATCTAATATCTAATTCTATTTAATTGTTCTGTGTATGTATTGATATTGGTTTTGAAAAAGTTGAGCCCTTGTTATCAAATAGCTGTCCTTCTTTTAATCTTTGCTGAATTGTTGATAAAAAAGAGATAGAAATAGATATGTTAGTATATACAGCAAATAAAGATGAACTTACGAACAAACAATTAATCCCCAATTAAATACCCAGAACTTAAAGTAAATATCAACTCAATCCCAGAATATCTCCAAAGAAAAATATAGATACACCTCAGAGACATCCTCTGAAGCTCTATGCCCATATTACATATAAATTTTATCTCTGATTTAATCTCTCGTGTGTATATCACTTCATATCAGTATTATCTCTATCCTCAGT
>Ga0214478_101275_pt1 | contig 13035 bp, 7 predicted proteins | sample M1_20Mar14CPVII9_2_FD_178001 | JGI IMG/M metagenome (GOLD analysis project Ga0214478, IMG submission 178001) | Marine eukaryotic communities from Monterey Bay, California, United States - M1_20Mar14CPVII9sort6BwellD7 | ecosystem: Environmental > Aquatic > Marine > Unclassified | place: USA...
GGTATGTTAAGACTTGACAGACTAGGAGGCATTGATTCAACCGAGATGACGAGGATATGATTGGTACTACTATCCATAAAGAATACTAAGTTCAAGTCAACAATATGATGCTTTACATTAGATATGTTATAACAGTTGTCTCTCTACAATAGCTCCTCTCGTAGCTAAGTATTCTCTATCTCGTGTTTCTGTTTTTGTTTGTTTTATCCAATTACTTATCTTCACACATATGAGTCGCTCGAGAGCCAGATAGAGCTCCGCTCTGCATCAAAAATTCATTTTTTGTAAGGTACCCCCTCTATGTAGGTAAGGTGTGGGTGTGGATTAGGATGGCGAACTTTGCAATGAAGTGGTTTACGGCTATGACGATGACACCATTGTATTCCTTATGTTATTTGCAATCGAATGATGTTGGTTCATATTTATATAGAGCAATATTTAGGAAATATTGCAATGCATTGCAATAAGTAATAGAGGGCATAATTTTTAGGAGGATACCACTACATTCTCTAGATACCTACTCAACTCTCAATCACTGGATAATGAACAAGGTGGTGTTGGCAGTAAAACACTTACACAAACGCCCTTATATATTCTTCAACAATACATAAAGAAGAAGCTAGAGCGGATATGACGGCGGCGGACTCCAATATTTATGTTGATCAGTAGGTAGTGCTACTGCAATCATTAGGTATTGTGGAGAGCGCAGTGAGTAGTTAGAATATAGAACTGTATTGTTGCAAAATTAGTTAGTTAGTTAGTTAGTTGATAACATCGAGTATTCATTGACAAATTTTACATTATTTCTAAATCGGCATTAGGTTGTGGTGAAGTTTTTTATTGGTATGTATTTGCACACACACATATGCTCTTATAACTTGATGTCTACACCCATCTAATATCGCACACGGCGGCCAAATGTTATTATTCTTGATATGAACAATGAGTAGACTACAAGCAGTGAGTTAAGTCGGTATCAATAATACGAGTAAGAACCTGTAGTAGTGAAGATAATGACTGTGCAACAAAACAATAACTTTTTAGATCAACCTCTCAAACTACGATACTAATACTAATAACCTCCGGAAGTCGAAGACCTAGATTCTATCTCGACGGAGGAGGCCAACCTGTTACATATCATTGATAGAAAAAGATCATCATATCATTGGATCACAATCAACAAGTTGACGGTATCATTGTTGATATAAAAGATATAGCTTCCTCATAAAGCTCATACAGTCAATCAGCAAAACTGTTTAGTCATCAAGTATAGACCAACAACATAGTTTGCTCAGATTGCAAGAAAACAAAACACATATCAATATCAAATGTCAAGTATAGAGATCACGTGACACCACACTTCATATTAGAATGTAGGAGAGGTAGATGGGATATATCATGCAGCTGTTGAATAGCTTAAAGAGATTCAAGTTTGATACACACAAACTTAAGTATAGAGATCACATTATGACACCGCACTTCATCATTAGGATAGAGCGTAGAATTGAGCGGGAAAAAACAACGGTGAACATACAATGGATAGGTTATAGTTGGTATTTATTGGTAGATGATAGAGATATAAGTTGGCAGTGTAACAGCAACCTATATATGTTATGCATTACTGAACTATTCTGTTTGATCATCATTGTTAGAAGAAGAAGAGTTCAGTTAGATTAGAGATTGAAATGAAATGCAGTCTCGTACTACTACTACCAAATGACCGCGTGAGCAAATCCCCCAATAATGAGTATCTAAGTGTTGAGAGAGGAACAGCAGCAGTAAGTTCACATCTTGATACTCTGCAAGCCAACTCTTGATACTCTCTAGAGAGTAGGTCGACATATCACATACTATTGATGTGGGAATGAAGAGGGGGTATATACGTTTTTACCTCCCTTACTTACGTCTGGCCGCCTCCTATCTATTCCAATGTAATGCCCCAAATTGTGTTACTCAAAGAATATTTGATGGTACTCGTTTTTTTTTTTAGCAACAAAAGTTCGACCAAAGAGCCTAAGTCATAAAGATGATGATGAAGTTGTTGCAGTTCTATCTTATTGCCCTAAGCAGTGGTGCATCTCATGCACAATCGGTGGGTGGAAAAAATGATTTATTAAAACAGGAAAAGCCCGGTATACAGAAAAAGGAAGTGAAGGCGGTATCAGATATAGATATACGTAAAGTCCAAAACAATAAGAATAAGGATGTGGCAATAGTAGATGATGGAGGCGGGGGTGTAAAGACACGTAGATTCTTGACTATAAGTAGACGACGAGGCCAATTTCGATTCGGGACATATACACTCGAAGTTACTACCCCTAACAACGATAAAGCAGAATATCTAACATTTACCGAAGAGATATCAGCACTATTGGAGAATGTTAATCCATCAGAATATCCAGATAAACAATTGTCAAAATGTAACATCCACGACGGAAAGGAAGGTCCATGCAATAAAGTTACCGGATGTGAATGGGGTGAGAAAAGGAAATGTATTGGAGAGCCAGTACTCTTAGGGTCTATCTCTAGTGCGGTAACCAAGTACTTTGAGAGTATATTGAGATATACAGAATCTCATTTCGGTATGACATCGATTGAATTTGACAGGCATAGAAGATTTAGTGGAACGATTGGATCAATTTACAACAATGGGGATCTCAAGCTGGATATTATAGTTGAAACAAATGGAAATTTGCCTAATCGGCTTGAGAGCATCATCATTGTTGTAGGTTTTAGTTTCTACGAGCATGATGATATGAAATTTCTTGGTGATGATGTCATTGCATTCATTAAGAAGAGATTAGAGGAAGGTGATCATGAAAAGGTCAACTATTTTCTACGCACTGGTAGTGAGTCCAAATTAAAGTCCGAATAGTTAAGACTTAACATGTGATTGGTATTATTGGTACCTACGTATTACACGGGGTATATATATATGAACATAACAATACAGATAACTAATGTATGGTTGTTACATTAGAAAAAATGAATCTGATAAACAACATTGGTGAAAAGATTACGTTATTCGAGGATAGGAAAGATAACAGAATAGTTAACAGTAATGACGTAGGTTGCTGTTACACTGCCAACTCATATCTCTATATCATCTACCAAACCGTCCATTGTATATTCACCATTGTTTTCTCCCGCTCAATCATAACGCTCTATTCTAGATGATATAAAGTGTGGTGTCATGTGTAATCTCTATACTTAAGTTTGTGTGTATAAAACTATGAATCTCTATCCAAACGAAGATGACCTTCATTGATACTACTGACTCGTGATGATGACTTCAACCAAAGCTATTCAACAGCAGCATGATCCCATCTACCTCCTACTTGCCCAAAGCTGTAGCCAACTTTCTTCGTATGTCGTCGACTGATAACTTAACATTTGATGTGTGAATATGTAACAGATTAGTTGGCCTCCTCCTGTCGTAGAGAATCTATGGTCGTCGACTTCCGGAGGTTATTAGTATTAGTTGTAGTTGTTGGAGAGGTTAGTCTATTATTGTTTTGTTGCACAGCCTTGTACTGGATAATCATATTCTTCATTATTACACGTTCTTGCTCGTATTATTGATATCTGCTCAACCCACTGTTTGTCGTCTAACCATTCTTCATATCAAGAATAATAAGATGTGGAAAGTGTTAATTCTATGTTTGCGATATATTAGATGGGTGTTCTCTTTCAGACATCAAGTTATGAGCGCTATGATGCAACTACATACCAATATTTAAATTAACTTATTTAATGCCGATTTAGAAATAATGTAATTTATCAATATCAACTAACTAACTAATCTTGAAACACACACGGGTCTAAATTCCAGCTACTCATGTTGATAACAAGAGTTTGCAACTGTGTCCACAATAATGGATTGCAGCAAAAAAGGAGCTCTTACACTATCAACATATGGAGTCCGCCGCCGCCGCGCATCCGCTCTAAATACTTCTTTTTTATGTATTGTTGTAGAAAATATAAGGGCGTGTGTGTGAGTGTTTTAGCCTCAACACCACCTATCATTCACCGTTCATATCTCTCCTCGTTAGATAGGAGAATAAAGGCATGCGGTATCCTTCAAAAAATATGTATGCCTCTATTACTTATTGCAATGCATTCTAATAGTCCCAGAATATAGCCCTATATAAATAGTAACCAACATCATTCGATTGCAAATTACATGAGGAATACAATGGTGTCATCGATGTAAGTATTCGACCACTGTATTGCAAGTTTACCTCCTAAACACCCCAGTAGGAGGGTATGTACGTCAAAATTAAAATTCAAGCTATGATACATAGATAGTGAGCTATTTTAGAGATCAGTACAGAATATGATGCCATCATAAAGCTTCTATCGACATCGACACAGTAGAGATAATATCCGCAACTTCTTGAAAGGTATTCATATATAAGAATTATAAATTTCTCGAACTAATGGCAAATAACAAAAGGATGAGTGTTGATGAGAAATTACAAACTAAAGATTTAAAGTAGTACGCCTCTCATAATATTCTCAGTACATAGAGTAGCATAGAGTAGGGATTTTGCAACAACTGGACTAGCCAGGGTATTACCATATAATGCATTAGAATCGTGCCTATATGTGGCGGGGAATTAACTGCCAAGTTGGACAACTCTTATCCTATTATGACAAGTATCGTACAGTCATAATTTTGTGATCGTAGATGATATGTGGCTGTTTAGCATTCATATGCGATATACAAACAAACTTTTTGTGTAATAATCAATCATCACTAGTTTTAAGATGTACCGTTGACAATAATACCAGGTGAACATACTACGTCATAGAATGAGATAAAGAAGTGGTGTGCTGCAATTATATCCACATATAATATATATAAGCGGTTAGTAGAGGATACTCAACTCAGCCTATGTTCGTGATACTAATCCTATCAACAATAATCTGTAGTGGCACGTGCCTACAAAAACTCTTCTGTCAAAGTTATAGATATTAATATCAACAGCTAGTTGCTACAGGGATATCAAACACAACACAACAACGATATACTAGAAGACGACAGATCTAGAGACTAGCGATTATGATTTAGTGATTAGTGGAGTATGTATGCAGAGAATGGAGTTTCATAAAGCTAACATCAAGCAAGAGTAGATAACACAATTAATAACCAATGGGGAGAGGATTGATCAATCAAAATCACAGTTGATTACCATTTATATTACACAGAAGATGTGTTGAGATATTGACATGTTACCGAATGGTGTACATAATGTATACTCCAAAATGAGGAGGCGGGGTATAAGGACAGTGTGAACGCGAGGCATGATTATGATGGGAGAGTTTCACATAAATCGATGTAGTTCTTGTTCATATTACCAGGGTTGGTGGATTTGATTTGTAGTTAATATTATCAAACACACTCCGACCTTTGGGAATACGAACCAATAACCAATGAGGCACGAGAAGTAATGCCGCTGGTACAATTGAGACGGCTCCAACAAGGCTCCAAGAGAAAGTTTGATAACTCAAAGTGCTGGAAAGTTAATCCAATTATGAAAAATCTCATCACCGATCAATGTCAATGGATCTTGTTGTATTGCAAATTGATGCACAACCTCAAGAAGGTATCGTCCCACAGGCATATGTGGCAGCGGTATGTTAAGACTTGACAGACTAGGAGGCATTGATTCAACCGAGATGACGAGGATATGATTGGTACTACTATCCATAAAGAATACTAAGTTCAAGTCAACAATATGATGCTTTACATTAGATATGTCAGATTAGATCATCAAGAATCCGAGCCAATCAGATTCTATGGATGAGATATAATAATTGCTTCTTGTAATTCAATAATCTATTCAGCAGTCTCCCTCCACGTCACAAGCAGCTGCTTTAAGCAATCGATATGTTCTTGCGATTCAATGATGATAGTCCTCTTGCCAGTATCATCACTTGACTTCAACTTCTTCGATACAATCTTCTTCTCGATCTTGTCGGCAATCTTCTTCACCTTCTCAGCATCATCTGTCTCGAAGAAGTCTCTGTTAATACCAGTAAAGCCCTCATAGGCACCTGTCGAAGATACACGAAGAATGGAGCGGATGAATCCACGTGAACCAAAGAATCCATTAGGTAGACGCTCCTTGATAGCAGTTTCTAATGAAGCAACCTGGACCAATCGGCATGCCTTCAACCTTCTACTTCCGTGAACTTTACTCTCGGCACTGAAGTAGACTCTGCTATTCTTATCCTCTCCCCCATTGTCCACTTTGCTCATATCAACTTTCTTCCAACATTTTAGAAGACGCTTCTTCTGCTTGGTATTACCATGGAATGACGTCAAATGCTCGAAGATATCACAAGTTACAACCGAAGCAGCTTGCCGTAAAACATCCTTTGCTTGTCCAGGAATAGCAAACCACGCCAAATATTGAAGGATTGTGGTGGTTTTATCAAAGACCGAGTTGGGGTCGACAAGCTTGGCGAGTTGCTTTGCCTCGTTCCACAACTGTTCACGAGACTTTATCTTTGCACCCGTTCTCAATTCATTTCGTGATTTGAGATGCTGGTAGAGCTTGTATACCGTAAGATCGGATAAGAGCTTGTACACTGCACCAAAGTATAGTGCATGTACAGATAACTTCCTCGTTGGGTATCCAATTTGAAGTAATTGCTCTAAAAGTTCAACTCCTATCGCCTCTCCCAACTCTGATGCTTCTATCATAGCTGAGTCATCTTTCAGATTATTGCGGTGGACAGCTAGTCTCAATCGATTCATATACTCGTTAACTTCTTGAGAGTTGTTTGTACTTTCAATGTCTTGCCCATCTCTGGATCACATTCAAGGAGTAATGAACCAAAAGACAAGGATTTCTGAAAGTTGGGAACTGTGTTCATCTTAGATTCATATATGGACTTGTTAGCTTTGGTAAGGGGACCAAAGAGGGTAATGAAACTCTTTGTCAGAACCGGAATACGATCGAGATCAATGTTGTTTACATCAAAGGCACTTCCAATAGCATCCTGCAAATCAGACAATAGTGTCGTATCTTGAATCATGATAGATGTTGATGAATCATCAAGTGAGGCATCTTGAAGATTATTCCAACGCATCTGGATAGTATTGAGTGTCTGTACCGAGTCATCCACCTCACTAACTGATTGACCATCTATTGATTCCTCTGAAGAGTCACTGCCAAATGACTCATCTGATTCATGTACCGATTCGTCTTCTTCTCGGGATCGATCTAATGCCAATTCAGTTTGTTTCGAAGGAGTCTGTAATAATAGACGTCGAGGAGGCAATTGAGCTGTCAAGTCTGGTCCTTGGTCGTACGCTTCATTTGCAAAATCCTTGGCTAGATCCAAAAGGAAAGAAGCATCTCCAAGTAATGAACCCGAGAAGACCCTCAACATTTCAAGCATTGCAGTTCTTTCAGACTTAATACGGGCAAAGTTCTCCATCAAAACATCTTTATTGGCAATGAATTCGTCAGCGCTAAGGTTGAATATCTCAGACATGTTGCTTTCATAATGCTCAATCAAACGAAGCTTCATTGCTGCATTAATCACATACTCTTGTTTTGAATCTACCTCATGAGTCATAGTTTGTTCATCGTTCATATTGGCATTAGAAGAAGAAGATAGAGAGCCAGATGTGGATGTTTCACTTGCATCGTCATTCATCGATAAAGTATGAGATGACTACTCTGGATTTATGAGCTTGGTTGAACTAATAATTGACACAGTTTAAACAATAACCAATACCGTTGGTAAATAAATTTAAATGCCCAACCTCAGTAACCAACGACTATTGTGGATGATTGTTTGAAAAAAGTAACAGCTTGCTGCCTAGCAGTCTCTACACAGTGATCTCATAACTCAATCATTGTCTTCACAATTAATACCATTCTAATCAATCGAGTCGAGTAATTAATAATTCCAATGTCTAACTCTAACACTAACATGATGACTGATGTGCAGCAACTTAGGACTGCTTTGAAAGTGGAGGAGCTGAAGAATCGCTTTGTAGGTCAACAGCTTGATTTTCAGAAGAAGTAAGTTGTTATAACGATTGCCAATTGATGATGATGTGTTTGTATTTGTCAATCACGATCCATCACTCACTCATTCACTCATATCATTCCTTCTCGCAACTTAATTTGTCAACTAAACAATCAGGTGCAGGTCACGTGAGAAGCAACAAGTTGAAGCGATGAAAGAGATATCCAACGAGAATACTCAACGACTCATGAAACATACCACCAAGGAGACTGATAGGATGATTGAATCGAACCAAGCTGGTCATGACAAGGCTCTTGAGGCCATGGATGGATACAACGATGATCGTAAGGCAGATGCCAACAAACAACACGACAAACTCGACAATCTCCAAGAGACTGTCAATATGCTTGTGCACTCTATGAAGAAGGCACAAAAGCCCACTGCAGAAGTTCGATTCGCCCCAGAAGCTACTACCATACCATCTTCTTCCTCTTCTTGCGGTGTTGAATCTTCTTCTTCTACTACTACTTGTGATTCTTCTAGCCTCGACCTCTCGGAGTCGACAGACGATTCAAAGGAGAGAATTCAGCAGCTTGAGGCTGATAAGAAGCGCCTTGAGCAAGAGAAGCTCGATTCTGAACTTGAAAAGGGCAAGTTGCAACAGGAACTTGATCTGTACACAGTCCCCAAGAAGGACTGCTATACTACTCCCGTCCGTGGCAGGAAGAGGCCATCAGAGCGAGAGGCTGCCTCCGCTGCCAAGCATCTCGAGAAGCAGGCAACGGGTAGAGCTAAACGTCTCGAGGAACGAAACCGCAAGAAGTTCCGCTACCCATAAGTCCCTAATCATCACCTTGATTGTTGAGGAGTTGAGTTGATATGGCAGTAGTTTGTGTTGTTGTGGAGTTGTGGAGTTTAGTGGTGAATGTTGCTCGAGTTGATTCATATGATAGATGGATGGAAGAAGGATGGATTGATTGTATAGCATAACGTTACACTGATGATAATGATACTAGTGCAATGTATTTGTGTAACTAATCAATTCTTGTACAAATATGTCTGCCAATTCTTGTTTTGACAAGTTGATCAAGTAATGTAGACTAGCATTCATTCGTGATGAGTTGATTGATGGATAAAGGACATGCAAGCCGAGTCGATACCATCTTGGGCTCATACTTGTCGTATCTTTGTCATATCTTTGTCATGACAGTTTGAGATGAGATGCCTGGGTAGGGCTGAATACCACATCTCGGTATCTAATCTTCATCCACTCTTCCGGTCTTCGTCTTGATGAGCTGCTTTGACGAATGAGAGGACTAGACACGGTCATATCGATCTTTATCAGCATCAACGAGATGATTCACTCGAGTAATGAATGGATACCAACGATACTGAGTAATGGGCAGCTGATACCAATCTTTGTCATCTTAGAGACAAGGAGGAGTGAGTTGTCTTGGAGACAAGTAACCTTTAGTTCAAGTACAACTGATACAAAACTTTGGCTCCTCGTCACTCGTCCTTTGGCAAATAGAGAAGACTTAGCAGCAACAACCTTGTCTGATCATCTCTCCCCCAACAAGTTACTTGATAAATAGGAGATAAACTAACACCTTTCATTATCAACTCGTTCGTCTCGTCTTCATTCTTGAGTGGAGCTTGGATTGAGCAATGAATGGACAAGTAAGCATGCAGACGCGTCATCTTAGACGGCAGGATGAGATGATGCTTGGCACTATATCTTGGCTCGTCGTTCTGAGATCAGATGCTCGAGGAATTGGGTAATATGAGAGGATAACTCGTTCACTCGTCGTTCACTCGTCTACACTCTTCATTCTTGGTTTCTTGAGTGGAGCTTGATGAATGAGAGGTGTAGACACGGCAGTGTCAATCTCTGCCGTTGTTCATTGGGATAGGATGAGATGATTAACTCGAGTAGCTAGTGGATAACTGATACTGCGAGTAATGGGCTAATGATACCAATCTATTTCATCTCAAATGATGAAGAGTGAGTGAGTTGTTTGACATGAGATCATGAAGGAGATACAAATATGATGTTAGATCGACGATTTAGATATGGTTCGGAGTCAATACAAATCATTTCTACTGCTCCATAACTCACCTTAGTCAACATGTTAGCAAGTACCATCCTCACAAGCGACAATGTCGTCTGACGCTAGATATGTGCACATGATGTGTCCATAAGATGTGAGACACCCGTGAAGTAGATGATGGGGATGACTTTTTGGATTTATGATGAGTAGGATATAGTCCAACTGAAGCTAAGGCTTGTATGGAAGTATACTGGAGATGACTTGATGAAGAGCTCTGCTGCGTCACTTTGGTCTAAGAAGGATGAGCTGATATTTATCACAATGACTACCACAACTCGGTACCTAATCTTTATCCACTCTCCCGATCTTCTTCTTGATGAGCTGCTCGACTAATGAGAGGACTAGCGGCCGTAATCCATCTCTATCATCATCATAATGAAGGATGAAATGATTCACTCGAGAATAATGGATACTCAAAGATACTGAGTAATGGGCAGCTGATACCAATCTTTGCCTCCTCGCTCGTCATTCTTGAACAAAAGAGAAGACTTGACAAAAGCATTGCCTCCTCATCTCTCCTCATCCTTTGACGAATTGCTTGATGAGTACCTAGGACTGGGCATAGCTAGCCAATCTATTCCTTCTTTGCCTCCATCATCCTGACGAGGAGAGAATCGGCTGACATGAGATTGAGAAGTGAAGAAGGTTCAACACAAGAAATGACGTTAGTCATTGATTTAGACATTGCTTGGATTCAACATATCATACCTATGACTTCATAACTCACCTCAATTGTCGTATCAGCACAATCCTCACACATTAGGTGGTGACTGAACACAAGATATGTCACTGGTGTGGACATAAGATATGAACACAAAAATTTGACATGCCAGAGCACCTAACTCAATCATCTCAAGGACACGGAGATGACGGGGATGAGCTGTTTGGACAATGAGCAGATGTACTATATCATAGTCCAACGAAGCTCCCTTTTGCCTCCTGATGACTCTCTTAGATAGCCAACTAGAAGATCAACACTTCTTGCATAGGTCACAAATACAACCCAAGAGGTATACCTTCGTAGACGACCTCGTCTCTTACATAAGGCATATGAACCATATGTATAGGCGGCCACTACTATACCTTCTATGCAATAGAAGCTTGGAGGCTGCTGATGTATAGAGACTCGAGGACCCGCGTATATATATCATGTCAGTAGTCCCACTCTTGTATATATCCGTTGGTAAATTATAAATTCAAAATTACTGCCTACTAACCACTGTGGACTTTTCTTTTAAGAAAAGCCAAGAACTTGCTGCCTAGTAGTCTACACAGTGTAGTCATAACTCAATCATTGTCTTCGATCAACAACATTATTGTCTTCGATCAACAACATTCTAACAATCGAGTCAAGTAATTCCAATGTCTAACTCTAACACTAACATGATGACTGATGTGCAGCAACTTAGGACTGCTTTGAAAGTGGAGGAGCTGAAGAATCGCTTTGTAGGTCAACAGCTTGATTTTCAGAAGAAGTAAGTTGTTATAACGATTGCCAATTGATGATGATGTGTTTGTATTTGTCAATCACGATCCATCACTCACTCATTCACTCATATCATTCCTTCTCGCAACTTAATTTGTCAACTAAACAATCAGGTGCAGGTCACGTGAGAAGCAACAAGTTGAAGCGATGAAAGAGATATCCAACGAGAATACTCAACGACTCATGAAACATACCACCAAGGAGACTGATAGGATGATTGAATCGAACCAAGCTGGTCATGACAAGGCTCTTGAGGCCATGGATGGATACAACGATGATCGTAAGGCAGATGCCAACAAACAACACGACAAACTCGACAATCTCCAAGAGACTGTCAATATGCTTGTGCACTCTATGAAGAAGGCACAAAAGCCCACTGCAGAAGTTCGATTCGCCCCAGAAGCTACTACCATACCATCTTCTTCCTCTTCTTGCGGTGTTGAATCTTCTTCTTCTACTACTACTTGTGATTCTTCTAGCCTCGACCTCTCGGAGTCGACAGACGATTCAAAGGAGAGAATTCAGCAGCTTGAGGCTGATAAGAAGCGCCTTGAGCAAGAGAAGCTCGATTCTGAACTTGAAAAGGGCAAGTTGCAACAGGAACTTGATCTGTACACAGTCCCCAAGAAGGACTGCTATACTACTCCCGTCCGTGGCAGGAAGAGGCCATCAGAGCGAGAGGCTGCCTCCGCTGCCAAGCATCTCGAGAAGCAGGCAACGGGTAGAGCTAAACGTCTCGAGGAACGAAACCGCAAGAAGTTCCGCTACCCATAAGTCCCTAGTTCTTTCCCTTGATTGTTGAGGAGTTGAGTTGATATGGCGGTGGTTTGTGTTGTTGTGGAGAGTTTTTTAGTGGTGATGATGATTGTTGCTCGAGTTGATTCATATGATAGAGGATGGAAGAAGGATGGATTGATGGATATTAGCATAACATTACACTGATGATAATGATAGTCAGTGAAGTTATAATCAACCCAATCTTGTATTATTAGTATAGTACTAACAATTCTTGTTTCGTCGATTCGATTAAGTAATGTAAGACTTGCATTCATTCGTAACGAGTTGATTGATGGATGATTGAGCTGATGCCTATCATATCTTTGCCACGACGGTCTGAGATGAGATACTCGAAGAATGGGTATGGGCTGACCACCAAAACTTGTATCATCTCTTTTATCAACTCGTGCCGGTCTTCGTTCTTGATGAGTTGATTGATTGATGAGAGGACTAGACAGGCAAAGATCATCAACGATAGGAATGAGATGACTAACTCGTGTCCAATCTAAATGATATCCGACGCTACTCTTTGCCATTGATCTCTTGGAGAAGGCGAGTGAGTTGTCGTGGTGGCGAGTAGACTAAGTTTCAAGTACAACTAATGCCAAACTTTGCCTCCTCATACCTCATTCGAAGAGAGAAGGCCTCTCGTTACTCGGTAACAACTTC
>Ga0214478_101284_pt1 | contig 12998 bp, 9 predicted proteins | sample M1_20Mar14CPVII9_2_FD_178001 | JGI IMG/M metagenome (GOLD analysis project Ga0214478, IMG submission 178001) | Marine eukaryotic communities from Monterey Bay, California, United States - M1_20Mar14CPVII9sort6BwellD7 | ecosystem: Environmental > Aquatic > Marine > Unclassified | place: USA...
CGGTATAATATATAATAAAAACTAATATCGATAATAAAGTAATACTCACCTTTGGCATCTAACGGATTAGACGTAGTCGATAACCTCTGCTGTTGCTGCTGTCCTCCTCCTCCTCCTTGACCTTGGGAAGTTTGAACCTGTTGTATATTATTAATTGATACAGTATTCACTTGCTGCTGCTGCTGTTGTTGGCCTATACTAGACTGTCTACTGCTACTTTGTCGATTGCCTGTAGAAGTTTGACGTATTGTTGTATTGGTAGGATTACCAAAACTGCCTTGTCGTATACTACCTCCACCTCCGGAACTACTACGTCGTTGTGATGAAATGCCAGGTAATGGACCTGGTAAGTTTGGCATTATATTTGATATTAAGTTTTTTTTATTATTGTTGGCAGTTGTTTGTTGTTGTTGTTGTTGTGATTGTTTTTGTTGTGATTGTTTATCTTGTTGTTGAGCTTGATTATCACCGCCGCCACTGTTGTCTAAATGTTTTGCAATACTATTGAAGTAATGATCCATTAGATATTTAAATACAAAACCAAGCCAATGGCTATTCAAAGGCCTACCTATCAGTAAAACCTCACTACAAATATGGAAAAGATACAGAGGGTCATTTTTTCTTATTTATCTTCTCATAAGAAGGTATCAAGGAGGTTGGTTTCACTGCTCGGGATAGATAGATGCTAGAGTCTATATATGAGTTAAAGATGTATAGGTATATAGAATACACAAAGTTAACTCGTATTTATCAATGGCTTGTAGTTTTTGTGCACATCTTTTGTCTCTATATTTATTCACATCAAGAGTAAGAGGCTCAGTCGGCCTCAGTTGGATGGGGTGGTCATTCTCTATGTTGATATGAATTGAAGATATATGAACTTGTCTATCTACATTTATATACACATTTAGTATCTAGACACTTTAAGAAGAGATCCAACCGGCTTCAGAGTAACATAGTATTCCACATGCCCCTCTTCAACAACAGTGAACTTATACTTGCTACACAGTTCGGCAAGTATCACCACAAGCTCGACATTGGCTACAAGTTGGCCTTGACAATTACGCTTACCAGCCGAGAAGCCAAGCATTGATCGTAGCATATCTTCACTTGGATTTTGCCATCTTTGTGGCATGAACTCATCTGCCTGTTCAAATACATCATTATCACGATGAATTGCGAAAAAAGGACAGTCAATTATACTACCTTTTGGGATGATACAGTCTCCATAGCTAAAGTCTTTCCCTGTCTGACGTGCAGAGCCTAATGCAGCTGTATTGTGTAGTCTCTGGCCTTCTCTTATCACATTCTTTAATGCTTTGCAGTTGTACAGTTCATCTTTAGATGTTGTACATTTCAACAACTCAGACCGAAGATACTCTTGCTCCTTTTCATTCTTGGCAAGTTCTAGTAGTGTCCATGCCAAAGAATAAGCTGTTGTATCAAAACCTCCAACAAGATAAGCAAACAAATCACGGATGCGCTCATCGTCGCTATTGTACTCATTGTTGTTGCATACCATATGTATGATTGTATTCTGATCTGGATTGGTCTTTAGTCTATGCTTTTCAAGTATATTGTGGAGGATGTTCCGTATCTCTTGAGACTTTCTATTTGCTTCCCGTATTCCCGAAAATAGCCATTTAGTAAATGGTATTTGTTTCAGAGGATTCTGTGGAGCCCGTTGCATGTACTCCACATAGATCACCTTTAAGTTGTCCTTTATTATTCCAACTTCTTCTTGAGTTAACTCATGATCAAATCCTATTCGACCTATAACTCCAATGGTGACTAATTGCATCTCGATCGCGAAGTCTAGAGGTGTGTTTTCATTCCTCTTGGGTTCAAGGGTATTGTTTATCCATTTATTTAATACCTGTTGAACAATATCAATCATCCTCTCCTTTTGTTTAGGGGCAAATGCTTGGTTGGTAGATTTACGTACATGTTTCCATCGGTGACCTGATGCTGTGAAGAAGGACTCTCCTCCTCCAAATATAGCATTAAATCCTTGGTATATCAAAGCTGGCTTTTCACTCTTAGTATCTTCTAGTACTTGGCGAGCAACTTTATGGTCTGTTACAACCACAAAGTTTCCATTTGGTACCAGTGGTAAACGATATACTTTTCCAATTCTTCTTGCACATTCAAGAAGGAAGAATGGAGCTCGTGATGAGAAGAAGATGGGAGCAATACTGAAGAAGCTACCCTCGACCAATGGTGGAAGTTTGTCATTACTTGACTTGGAGTTTGTTGGACGTAGTAGGAAGATGATAGATATCAAGAAGATTGCAACAGCTACCAATACAGTTGACCAATCATAATCTTGTAGATGCATCGTTATTTATACCTTGTAGGGTCGGAGTATAGTAGATATTTTTAAGTAGAAGGATAGATGATTGATGAGCAACTTTTCTTTGCTATTTTGTGGATCGAATCACGACAGCACTTGCAAATCACCACCCCAATATCATATATAAGGTATTGAAGAGCGAATTGCCTGCGTTGGTGTCTTTACAACAACGATTGTGCTACATAGCTTGTGCTATTGTCATAGCGATCTACCTGATATAATCAATCGTCTCCAGTATCATAGCCTAGCCCGCCTGATGATGAATTTCAAGGATACCGTAGCACTGGGAAGTAAGTGGTACGGTAGTAGTTATTTGGTTTGTTGAATATTATACGTGTAGAGACAATCCTCGTCTCAAACGATCGATTGTGCACATTGATTGACTGGTAAGTATTTGATTGTGCCTGGCTTGTTAGGGGTGCGGCAGCGAGTTCAATATACTGATCCCTCCCCTCTTCTCCCCTTCTTCTCCCCCACAAAGAGTATTGATTATCACCACAAAAACATGGGTGATGTTGATGATATTGCAGAGAATCTTCGCGGGTTGGTAGTATCAAATTTGTTTGAAGAGCCTCCGCCAAAGGAAGACTGTCCGATTTGCATGCTTCCGATGCCTTTTGCTAGTGGAGTCCAAGGTGTATCTACAACATATTAGCAAACTTATATGTGATGGTTGCGTATTTGAGCGGAAGATGAAATAGTTGAGGGAAGGATGAAAAGTCTCTGCCCGTTCTGTAGGGAACCTATACCGCGTCGGAATGAAGATATAGTGAGGCAATTTGAGAAGCGGATGGAATTAAACGATGCATCTGCTTTTTATAAGCTGGGATGTGGATATAAATTCGACCTTTGGGGGGCACAGGATAATGAAAGAGCATTTCAATTGTTTGAACGAGCAGTTGAACTCGGATGTACTATTGCTCATCATTCCATTGCTTATGCATATAAGAATGGTCAAGGGGTAGAGGAAGATTTCTTGAAATCCATAGCTCATAGTGAATTTGCGGCAGTAGGAGGACACGAGGGAGCAAGGCTCAATCTCGGTATGGTTGATAAACATATTGGTAGAATGGACAGAGCAATCAAACACTTCGTGGTGGCCGCAAGGAGTGGATTTGATGTCGCTTTGAAAGAAGTGGGAGAAGGGTACAATGCTGGACATATTACAAAAGATGAATACGCAAGTACATTACGCGCCTATAAAGACGCCGCAGACGAAATGAAGAGTGAGCAGAGGACAAGAGCAGAAATCAATGTAGTGCATTAAAGGTTGTAAACACAATATCGTACTCCCCGCTTCGCTGAATAAACCTAATACACTCTCAAAAAGAATACCGGAGAAATACATACATCATCTCAAAATCCTACCTGCACTCTCTCAACTTCTTACCCACATATAGGTTGATGGTGCTAGAAGATATTCTACTATGTAATACTGTGCAAAGTTAAATAACCACGACGCATAACTATTTTACATTGATCTCCTCTTTTCAAGGAAAAGAGTCTTTACTCTATCCTCCGTTGCTAGCAATTCTCTACTACTTTTGTTCATCCCATGCCTTTTCTAGAATATCTTCAAGTTGTTTCTCGTACTCATCTAAGGATGGTTTGTCCCATTCATCTGGCAGCGGTAACATCTTAGCAATATCTAATGTTCGATACCATGACGCTGGTATCCCTGCCAACTTCTCCCACTTACCAACGTATGCTCTCTTTGTTAATGAATCATAGTTGTTCTCCTCAATCTTATCCAAGATTTTACCATATGCATCACAACTCAATTGTACGGGTAATCGAGATTCAGGACGTAACATTGGCACGCCACGTAATGCACGGGCATAATACATCCGTGCCCTGGCAATTTCAAACTTCATTAAGTTGATATAATTCTCATCAACAACCTTATCCATTAGCTGTTGTTCAGTAACGCCAAACTTTGCCATATCTTGTTGGGGTAGGTAGACACGACCACGTTGTTCGGCATCCTCTCCGACGTCACGTAGGATGTTGGTGATTTGGAATGCAACACCTAGGGATAAGGCGGGTTCCCTGTCGTGTGTTTATGAGAGGGTGAAATGTTGATAGAAGAGGAGATGGATCGAGTGATTAGAATACCAGTCAACAAAAGCCGTAAGTTAACTGAGAAACACAAGACATATATGTCAAACCCCCACAGATACTAAAATAGAAATAACTTACTTTGCAATCTCATCAGTATAACCCTCAGCACAACCAAAAACAGGCATACTCATTAATCCCACAGTCCCCGCAACTCTATAACAATACAAATGTAATTCATCCCACGTATCATATCGTTCCTGTCCCAACTCCGGTATATCCATTAACATACCCCGAATCATATCTGAGAATGGTACAATTGGCAATGATGGATACTTCACTTTACAATCCAATAATGGTAAGTCTAACACATCAACGACATCACCTACATCAAATAATTGTTCAAGCCGTATTTCCCATTCTGATAAGTCAGTTAACATTTCATCATTGGGATCTTGAGCGTTGGGACGTGGCGCGTCAACAATTTCATCAGTCCGGCGGCACCAAACATATATTGCCCATATTGCCTTCATGGCAGGCTCGGGTAGTACCTGTGTACCTAAATAAAATGTCTTGGCAAATGCAGAGGTTACAATACCAGATTCATCGTAGGCACGTTTAATTAATCCTTCCATTCTTGATATTTCATCGGGTGTAAAGTTGGATGTGGCTAATACCTTACCATCGGATGATTGTAATGATAACCAATCTTCTTTACCTCCCTCAATAATATTACTACTACCCAACTTTGGAAATGTATCCGAGCTAGTAGCCTTACTACGTAAATATCGTGCACATTTTTGTACTAACAAATTAGCATCTTCACCAATAGACGTATCGACATATTCATTCACAAAGTTACCAATTTCATACCCAACTTCGGCAACGACTTCATCATTAATACCCATTAATCGTGAATTTTCATTGATGGTTGATTTACTTACGCCAGTTTCATACTTTTGACGTGCGGCTAGTAGGGCTTGCTCGGCACGGGAGGATGTATCTTTGACTGATGCAAAGTCAATTACTGGTCCATTGTCAAGTGTTTTACCGAGAGATAATTCATTGGCTATTTTGGCATTTGCATCATGGGAATTTGCATGATGTGCTGATGATGTTGATGATGAAGTGGCTGTAGCTTCTTCGGATTCTGTAGGGATGGTAGCATACAGCGGTTGTTGGTGAGATAGGCCTGCTATTCTTCTACTAGTTCCAAAGAATGATACTTGTGGTGGTGATGTTTGTCTTCTCTGCTGTTTTTGAGTTGATGGAATTAGAGCATATGATGTGGATATTATTATTGCCAGTGTAGCTGCCGCTATGACTCCTCTTCTGTTGTGAGATATCCTCATTCTATTTGTATATTCCTATTTGATATGTATATATAGATTGATACCGATATATTGTTACTTGATTGCAATGGACTAACAACCAATACTATTGCAAAGTAAAGCAATTTTTCTTTGACTCTTGGTATCTTTATATATCTTTTCTTTCAGCCACCTACAAAGTATGCCACTTGCAAACTATAGTCCGGGTATATTGATAGTATAATAATTGGTTGAGATATTTGTTGCCTCTGTTCAATAGGAGAGAAGGAGGTCAATGGTTGGGCGTCGAGCACATGCTTTGTTGTTGAAGTGGATACCGCAATCGTAGGATATCTGTATCAATTTGATGCAAAGTCGAGGACAAAGATCACATAGTACGATACTGACAACGCATCGAACGTCATCGCCACGCGGAATAAGAGAACAAGAGGAATAAGAAAGTAGTGCCGACTCGTTGGGGGTTAGACCATATAATATCAGACTTTCTCTAAGATCATCTCTATGTTTACGTCTAACAAATCTTAGTAGCCATTACTTACAGTACAGTTGATCTATCCTGTTTCTTTTTCTGCTCATCAAACTTGGAGACTAGATTTCCTTCAGATGACCCTGATGATGGTAAAGAAGTTGCCGAACCACTAGCATGCCCTTCCGATCTCCTCAAACTACTATTTGGCTTTGATGAACTGCTGCTCGGTTTCACCAAGCCTAAATCTAAATGTCTATGTAACGAGGTATCCCTCAATAGTTCTGATTTCTCAGGACCCTCCTGCTTCTTTACACCAAAGCTGAATGGATCATAATTCGTTTTTCTAAATTGACCAGGTTCTCGCTTACGAACAAGTGGTAGCTCTGGTAGATCTGGTGCAATATTTTGTGATATCTTTGGAGATCCTTTTGTTGAGGAAGTTATCGAGGAAGATAATGGATGCCTACCACCCCTATTCAGGGGTGATGGTGGACTTGTAAAATCAGGTATACCCCCAACGGCAGTGGGGTTACGCTTCGGTGGATTGGTAAGGTTGCTAATATCCGAGTCGGAGCCGCCAAACATGCCTCGGATATCGGAGGAAGTTCTATTACGAGCATGACGCCGACCAGCTCGTTTTGATGCTTCTTGTACCTTCTTCTGTTCTTCCTTCTGCTGTTGCATAACAAACTGTTTAATGGCGTCGGCACTCAGTTCTCCACCATGACGCATGATTAGGCCAGCACCCTTATTAGCCTGGGCCTGTTCCTTACGTATCTCCTCTCGAGCTCGGCGTTGCTGTTCTTCCTCAAGTCTCTTCGACGCCTCAACAACAGCGAGACGCATCGATCTGTGAGCTCTATACAGTTCTCTATTGACAACCAGAGGAGTCTTTGATTTGTCTTCAAGCAAGGTGTTGACTTTATCGTCAGTACCAGTACTCTCTGGCAAGTTAACTGCTCGGAATGAGTTCTTTGTAAATACTGAAACGGGAGGTGATGGATGACTCTCGTCACTATCGAAGGACTTTGCTCTAGGTTTCCTGGCACTGCCGGGTGGTGTACCAGCCTTCTTTAGTGGGGCAAGACTTCCTACTATTGCTGTACCATTCTCTTGGTGCTTCATTGCCTCAGAGAAACCCTGATTTATGACCCCGTCATCTCCGTCGTCATCGATACAAATTGGTCCATCAGAATGCTCTCCCTCTCCTTCGTTATCATCATAAGATGGAGACATGAACCCTCCCGGAGTCGACGGACGATTAGATGAATGTACAGAGGTGAAGGACGACTTGAGTTTCTCTGTACCTTCCGCTACAGTTTGTAATGATCCTAACTGGTCTAACATTGGTGTCATGGGTGCTGTTGGGGTAGGTCGCTTCTGTTTCGGATGAGTTGGTTTCGCTCCCTGGCCCTTCATCAAGAGGAGGAAGTCTTCATACGTGATGAAAGCATCACTGCTATTCTCAGAGGCTTCGCCCCACATGGCACGCAATTCCTCTTCCGAGTGCCCATCTCCATTACCAATCAAGTCCATAAAGTTTTCAAATGTAATGTACCCCGTGTGATCGGCATCTAATCTATCAAAGGCGAGTTTCAAGTTCCGTTCGTCAACCTTACAATGACTAAGACCGGCAGCAATGAACTCATGCCAATGAATCGTAGTCTCGGTCTTATTCACACGCATGGCATTGAATATATCTTCAACTTCTTCCTCCTTTAATGCACCCAAAGATCCCTGAGCTGCATTCCCCAACAAGACAGTTTTTAGCGCCGATAATGATATCTCTCCCGATCCGTCGGTATCCATCTTTTCAAACTCCTTTCGTAGTCCCTGAATCTGATCAGGTATCAAAGTAAAACTCAATACCTCACATAATAACTTGCGCATATCGGAATATTCCTTGAAATTCACAAGTGCCTTAACAACACTGGGATTCAGTGAACTATGACTTTCATCCTTATTCTTAAGCCGTTCAGCCATTTCAAGTAGCCATAAATCTTTCTGTACCTCACGTGCCGTGGGACGTAAGTGTGGATCAGTTACCAATAAACGTTTGATAAATTCCATTGCCTTCGATGATACATTTTCCCATATATCCTCGGGCTCAAAAACAAACGATCCCTTGAGGATGTTATCTCGTACTTGCATTAGTGGTTCGGGACCACCACATCCACCAAAGGGAGATTCTCCACTCAGCAGTAGGTAGGTGATAACACCTGGATAGTAGATGTATGTGTATGAGTATATGATATGGGCAATTTGAGATAGCACAAATACCCCCATTTTCACAAAAAAATACTCACCAATAGCCCAAACATCACATCTTTCATCATAACTACCCCGAATAACCTCTGGAGCAACAGTGTACGGAGTACCCACAGCCTCATGTTGAACTTCACCAAACTTGAAATGCTTACTTAAACCAAAATCAATCATCTTTAATTCCGACTCGGCTCCGGTATCACTGAATAGAAAATTCTCCAATTTCAAATCACGATGGATAATACCTTTTGAATGGATATACCGTACCGAACATAACATTTGTTTAATCAATCTTGCACATTGTGCCTCGGTATAATGATAGTCTGGCTGTTCATCTAACCTATCGAATAATTCACCACCCAAACATAATTCCTGTACTAGATATATTTCTGAATGACTTTCATACACCTCTTCTAACCTAACAATATTAGGATGATCTAATTGGCACATTATATATATCTCTTCACGTAATTGTTGTAATCCTTCCTCGGTATCGACTAATCCTAAATCGAGACATTTTACTGCATATTTTAATCCAGTTGCTTTATGTGTTGCTAATCGTACTAAACCGGAGATACCAGAGCCTAGGACGGGTCCATCGTGTACTCCTGTGTATACTTCCTCAATTGGTTTACCAAATGGTACCTATTTACAGTAGTGTGTTGATAGAAGAGGGCGTACAGAATAGAATATGAGTGAGGAAAAGGAACACAAAACAATCATCTGACACAACCATAAATATAGAATAACAAAACACACACAACTACGATATAAATATCATACTAAACAAAATATATAAACATACCTCAATATGAACAACACGTTCACTCATAGTCTTAGCATCTCGTTTCTCATCAATCATCTTATCTAATCCTAATGCACTTGTACTATTCCTCAACGAACGTTTTCGTGAATGTGTCGATGATTGACTACCATCTAACGATGGTGTAGGTGTATTACTCCTGTTACTAGATGATGTGTGTGATCCTGTCATGGGGTTGGAGTTATTGTTATTAGTTGGTAGTGGTGATATTACTGATAGGTCAGATTTGGTTGGAGAGCCTTGTATAACGCCTGGTGATATTTTTGCAGGTGATGGTGAATTCTTGTCGGAAGCGAGGGCCTTGTTTGCTGCTGGACTTGTTGGTGTGGATGGTCTGCCTGCTTTGTATATAGTGTATATATAGTATACATATGGTGTATTGAAGGTTAGTTGTATTGCAAAATGTTAAGCCCATTGCAATATAAACTGTCACAACAAACTTACCCTTACTAAGACCATCACTAGCTGTGCATATCGCACCACTTGTTGATTTACTCTGTGTACAACCCATCTTATTAGTATTGTCTATTATAGTTTTCTTATCCTTCTTATTATTCCTTTTCAATAGTCGAGGAAGGCGTATTGGCATATCAACAACACTTTGTGTTTGGTTCACTATTTTTCGTATCGATTTGCAATTGACATACACCGAGTCGTTTTCTTTTCTACCAACCTTCAACTTTGTTGTGATATTTACACAAACATACGCACGAGCCTAAACCATCAACTACTAACCCTTTATATCAGTTCGTCGAGTATGTGGTCAGAGTAATGCCCATGAAAATGGCGCAGTTTGGTAATGCGTGGCTCGAAAATATCTAGATGCGCTATTTTCAACTTCACATTTGAAGGAAACCTTCATTCTTTCTTTTTTTTATTTCATTTATGAGAGTTGAGAGTTGATAGATGTATGGATAAGATATTATGGTTTGCGGCTTGGAATAGTAATTTGTTATAGACTATGAAATCAGATTCACTATCACTTTCTGCTACAGAAGATGTGCACGGCTTTTGGGAAGAGAGTGTGAGTTATATTATAGACTGCACATATCATAACACATCATATGGACTTATTTTTATATCTATACCTATCTCATGATCCTTCTGCTCTACCCCCGACCCCTATTACTACACAATAGTGGCTTGGTGATAAGTTGGGATGGCATAAAGAAGATATCAATCCATATTTACTAAAACATATCAATACCATATTACTTTCATCCAATGCAGGAAATGCCTACCCTATTCCAAAACATAACGTCTTTGTACCACTCTGTGGTAAATCAATCGATTTAGCATATCTAGCAACACATACGGGTATAAGAAATGTAGTTGGTATTGATATTGTACGTAATGCCGCCGTTGAGTTTGCAGATGAACATACTGAATTTACAATTCAGGAAGTAGTGGATAAACAATGCAAAGAGGAAGATGATACCAACAACAAGAAGATAGGAAAAGATATGCAAACATTTAAAGGAAATAAATTGACAATACTTATTGGAGATCTGTTTCAAATGCCGACGAATGATCGTTATGATATCATATATGACCGAGCATCTATAGTTGCAATTAAACCATCATTACGTCAAGATTATGTCAAACTAATGGGTACATTACTTCAACCTGGTGGATCAATACTACTAATTACACTTGATAGAAGAAAAACAACATCTGACGAAGCAAAGAATGATGGGCCTCCATTTTCAATCAATGAAGAAGAGATTCGACAATTGTATGAATCACAAAGTTGGGTAGAATCAGTAACATTACTTGAGGAGGTGAATGACTTGACGACTGATGAAGATGCTGAAAGGTGGAAGAAGAAGGGTGTATTGGAGCTTTATGAACTTGTATTCTTAATAAGGAAGAAGAAGAAATGAATAGACAAGTAGTTTCTATATAGCAGCAATGTTCTCCTAGACCTACTAAGTTCAATATCTAATGTCAAGCCTCCTCATTGCTCGAGCCTTGCACCGCTGAATCTCTTGTAGCTTTGCTTGTTGCGCTATATCTCCCATCAACTGTTCTTCCAGTGCAGTATACTGAGCTATTTCCCTTCTTGTCAAAGGCTCGATGAATTCCGAGGGGAACTCTTTGACGAAATCAAAAATGGAAGAAAGCTTATTGACTCTGATTTTCTTTCCATAGCCAATAGTACAGACTGCAGCTTTTGAAAACCAATTAATGATCATTGGCAATGCCTTGACATCCCATTGGAAAAAGGGGTGCATGTTGAAATGGGGGTGATTCTCTAGTATCTTGATTGTTGCAGTACGACTTTTGTTCTTCTTATTCTCTCTATTCAATTTCATATACTCAACGGCTTCTCTTTCAGTATAATAATGAGTATTACCTTTATAAGAAACATTTGTCAGTGTGTGATTCGAGAGATATGTCGCGTTGATACTGGAGGTGTCACAAAGAAGTTTGCAGAGCGGTAGCGACCGGATTCTGTTATACTCCAGGTTCATTGTCTTGATTGAAGAGTTACTAGTCAGGGCATCCACAAAAATACGTGCCCCCTCATCTCCCAAATTGTTTCTGTATAACTCGAGCTCTTTTATATTGCAGTCGGGTCTTTCCAAAAGTGTTGCTACTGTCTTCCAACCTCTCATTGTTACGAGTTATGATTAGCTTTCGGAAATCATGGGTATGAGCTAATGCATGTGTCAAGGTTTCAACTCCTTCGTCATCAATATCACTTCCACATATTTCCAGTGATTGCAAACCTTTAGTAGTCCACTGTATCAAACCTGCCAATGCAGTACATTCATTTCTTCCAAAAATCATACCTCCAAAAGCAAGTTGTGTGAGCTGGGGATGTACGCTCATGCCTACGACCATATCCACCCATCTTCCACCCCCAGTGTGTTGAATAATGATACACTTAAGAGATTTGTTGCAATTACTGAGGGCTAGTGAGATTTGACGAACACCCTCTTCTCCCAATTCACAATCTTCCACCGCAAAGTGAGTGAGGCTGTTGTTGTTTTTCAAAAACCCATCTATGACGGACAACATCTTGCCCTCAAAGAAAAAGCTATCACTGAAAGTTATCTTCTCAATTGACCTATTGGAGTAAACCCTGTACGGAATATCTCCAACCCAGCTCCACAACGTGTGGGGGGACTGTTATTGAAGTGAAACTCTTCCAATCTTGTGTTATTACCAATAAAGAAACCTAACCATGCCAATTCCAATGGACTATCTGTATCAGAAATGTACTTGCTTGTTTGTAACTTAGTATCTCTTTATCGTACTTTTTGCAGTATCCTGCAAAAAACAGTTTAAAGTTCAAAAAAGTAGATAATTAGCCTAGATAAAGGTGAGCTAGACCCCTAAAACCTATACTTTTCTGAAAGCTGGGGTCATTAGCTTCAATCTGGTATATGGTTTGCCATACTTTACTCCAAGTCAACACACCAAAAATGAAGCATGAATATCGACCAATTTTCGCTTCATCATACTCATTTGCAAAAAACAGCGGCCTTCGCACTATTTTCAAAATACATACAAGTCTACCTACGTGAGGACGATATCTTCGCAATTATTGGCCAAACCATGGCCAACATGATGCTAGTATGGCAAAGGCCAATATACTGTTCTGATAACATAGGGCATTGCAGTAGTGTTGTCCATACCCTAACCGACAATATCCGCAGATAGGGCGGTGGAGATAGGCATGTCATCGTCAGC
>Ga0214478_101285_pt1 | contig 12996 bp, 8 predicted proteins | sample M1_20Mar14CPVII9_2_FD_178001 | JGI IMG/M metagenome (GOLD analysis project Ga0214478, IMG submission 178001) | Marine eukaryotic communities from Monterey Bay, California, United States - M1_20Mar14CPVII9sort6BwellD7 | ecosystem: Environmental > Aquatic > Marine > Unclassified | place: USA...
TGCTTCTTCATCATCAGCGAATGCACCTGTTAAGAATTCACCTAAGGAATGTAGTAATGAATGTTTGAACTTGGCAGATTGGATAGAAAAGAATGCCGAATCAGGCGGGGCAGTGGTTTCTTTGATACTAATTGATCGTCCGGTTGTATTACTTGTCGCACTGGATGCATCATCATTTTTGTTGTTATTTTTATTATTTGCTGCCTCACGTTCAAGTTTTTGAGCATGACGTAATCTTCCAATCTCCGACTTGTACGGTGTTTTACGTGGATGGGAATGACCCTTCTTCTTATTACCACCACCCTCGGTAGTATTATTTGATACTATACGATTCTTTCGACGTTGTTTGGTATTCTTCTTATTGTTGTTATTACTAGGTTGACCTAATCCAAGAGCAGATTCATGATTTTGAGGATTATACTGCTGTCGATCATTATATTGTGAGTATTCATCATGGTGTAGTGTAGAGTTATTGTGTTGTGAATTAGAAGTACTACTGCCAACTTCTTCTTCTTCTTCAGTTGGCGAGGTAAGTGGTGGTAAAACAGTAGCTGGATTCATGAGCACATCTTTTAGATTTTGTCGCTGAGAATCAGCATCGAGTGGAGATAATTTGATTGCCTCGAGATCATCAGATTCCTCTGATTGCTGTTGAGGTTGTGGCTCTTCCTCTTCTTGAGCTTGCGGAGCTGGTTTATTAGTTTGGTCTTCTTTATCATCATTAACATTTGAAGTATCCTTGTCTTCATTTACTGCAATAGGCTCACTACTGTTGGTATCTTTCTCTGCAACATCTTTATCAGTGGACGACTCCTTCACAACATCATCTCCATCATTAGCCACCACTTCATTTTCGGGCGGATCTACCATATTATATAATTAGTATGTTTATAGCGTTTATATGAAGAGTTGAAGGGCTGCTTGTAAATTCAAAAAAAACCACAACCACACTAGCAAAGATAATGTAACGTCAATATATGAGGCTATTGATAGGCAAAGGAGGTAGTATGGGGCTGGTAGGCAGCGGCAAAGAGTTGAGAGAGGAGGTTGATATAATTTTTCCGTTTAGATTTATTCAATGATATCCGTGATCGATCACGTCACTCTTCATTTTTCTCGTTGTACTGATTGATAAGTAGTCATTGCAATACATAGGAGATCTAAATCCGCTAAACATCTCCCCATATCACAGTGTAATATCTAATAATCATCTGTCTATAATCTAATTTCGGTTTCTGGTAAGTGGGTATCTAAACGATGAGGAAGAAGACGTGTAGGGTATCATCATAATCATATCTTTTGTGTTGGGCTGGTTTGATTGGATATGTAATGAGTTTTATATTCAAGAGGATGACTAGGTAGTCACTCACTTTATATCAATTTTATCTAATATTCTTGTACTATTCTCATCTTATCGAACTCAGCGATACATCTTAAGATCAGCACATACAAACAAATACCACAAACAAAGTAAACAACACATAAACAATTGAAATATATAAATAACAAAAACATGGCATCTCAACATACCTACTCTACAGATTCCAAAAGTAATGTATTACCATTACGGCCAGTGATCAAAGATTATGCATGGGGTATTCGTGGCTTAGATTCACGTGTGGCACGATTTGCATTAGAAAGTGGAGTCATTGATGAAGTTGATCCTGGTAAGTTAGTGTTTTTTTGTTTGTATATATATGATTTTGACATTCAGACAAACTCACTCCATACAAACTTCTTCTGTTTCTGTTTTTAGACACACCCTATGCTGAGTTATGGATTGGTACACATCCATCAGGTCCGACACGCTTACCAAATGGCGATACACTGGAACAAACCGTAGGCGGTCAACTTCCATTCCTATTCAAAGTACTAAGCGCAGGTAAAGCATTATCAATTCAAGCACATCCATGTAAAGATCGTGCAAAAGATTTACACAAGAATAATCCAACAAACTATGTCGATGATAATCATAAACCTGAATTGGCAGTAGCATTAACACCATTTGAGGCAATGTGTGGATTCCGTCGTTTGGAAGAGATTTCTATATTAATTAAGAAACATCCCGAGTTTGCGGCATGTATCTCCGACGAAGCCAAGTTGGGTGTCTTCCTCTGTTCACAGGTCGAAGAAGATAAGAAGGAGGCATTACGTAAATTATTCCAAAGTTTCATGAGTTGTCCAAAGGAAACATCGAGTAAGCAATTGAAAACATTATTAAAACGATTACAGAAGGAACAGAGTTGTGACTTTGTTCATCCACATGAAGAACCACCATGGGAACGTAAGTTAACACGTGCTATCCTGAGATTGGCACAACAGTTTCCTTCCGATTCAGGTGCCATGGCACCATTCTTCTTAAACTACTTGTTGATTGCGCCTGGTGAAAGTTTTTACATGGCTGCCAATGAACCACATGCCTACGTTGCCGGTGAAATTATCGAATGTATGGCATGTAGTGATAATGTTGTTCGGGCTGGTCTTACACCAAAGTTTAAAGATGTTGATAACCTGGTTAGTATGCTAACATACTCTATGGGTGGTCCCACCATTAATGCTGGCACTCCTGCTTATGGTGATGATCGAATCATGAGATACACTCCTCCCACTGGCGAATTTGAAGTGATGATAATTACATGCAATCCGGGAGAGGATATCACACTTCCTCGACTTCCTGTACCAGCTGTGTTCATTGTCATCGCAGGGTCAGGAAATACTGATAACGAAGCTGGACAACGATTGGTAATGCGTCCTGGAAGGTCATACTACCTCCCATCTAACTGTCCTCCACTAACGCTCGCTGTGAATCAGAATAAGCGTGGACCACTTCGTATTGCATTGGCACATGAGAATCAACATCTTACTCAACCTAATTTGAGTTCTGGAGAGGTTGGGAAGCACTGGAATGGGGAGTTTGCTTTACCGCCCGAATCTCCAAGTGGCACACCAAGGCATGCGATTTCACCAATGGCCAAGATGAATCTTACAGATAACTTTAACAACGGAGCACAGTATCAGGTGCCCAAGTTATAGAGTTGTTGTCGGGGACTGTATTATGGGGGCAGAGAGTAACCTAGTTTTTTTGTAAATTAATGACTTATATGTTACTTATTTGCTTTAACTTCTAGTTCACCAAGAGATGAGCTGTTAGTATATCAAATAGTCTCTCATATAGCACAAACATGATTGCACTATTCAAGCAAGTCTGTAACAACTTTGAGTTTAAGCCTCGAAACAAGGATCTCAGCCAAGATTGATGGTTACTGATTCCTTCCTTTATCTTTACCGAAGCTCGATGTCTTGTTTGCAGTACTTGTATAGGATAAGTAACTATTGTTGCAATGAATTTACTTATAAAGGAGTTGATAAAAGGTGCAATTGAATCACTGTGATTGTCGGATATGCCAATAAGAAAACGATGACGTTTTAGCATCATATAGATGCCTAAATTGAGGGCTGGATTCCAACACAATATGATGCTTGTTAATGTTCCATTCCATAGTGTAATTGGACCTTCTTCGATTGATATTTTGAATAAGCATTGTATAATTCCAGTGTATTGTTGCTTTGCATTTGCTGCATTTTGACCATCTTTCTCGTCTGCTTTCCCAAGTTTAACTCCTTGCAACTTTAGCCTTGTATTGACTGCATACATGAGCATCATATGATATGTTAGTTAGAGTTGTCAGTCAAGCTCAAAGGCATGCAAATCATACAATATACAGACGACTCACCCAGCCATAAGGGCGCAGTTATCAAGACAGCAATCACCCCAGCACCATAACCCACAAGCAAATCAATAACAGTTTGATTGTTGAAAGAAGTCGTATCAAGATTCTCAACCCGATTCTCAACCCATCGTCTCAATGAATGAAAGAAGTAAAAGTATACAAAGTTCAATGACCATAGAGCAACAACTAATGAAAACCATCCTCTGTAAAGTCCCTGAGCTAAACCTTCTTTTCTAAATATGCTAATGATTGTATGTACTAGACTTTCTCTACTTGTAGAGTCTGATGTGTCTACTTGTGCACGAGTTCTAATTGTTTCAAGTGGATAGAGTAATGTAATTGATACTGCACTACCGATAGCTGCTGACAATGCATGTATTATGTCTCCGGATATAGGAGGTAGAGGAGGTGGTGCAGAATCGCATTTGGTGCGGAAGATTGGTAGTAATAGTGACGATAATACCATGGTTGTCTAGATTTTATAGGTAAGAGAGTTGTTTGTGGCGGTGTGTGAAAACGGGGTAGCCCCCGCTTATCACACTCATCACTCTATTCATCAAGGGTGAACTGATACCACTACTAACTTCTATTAGCAATATTGTGGTAGTCTCTACCATGGTTGATTACTTTAAAATTAATAAGCTTGACGCTAATAATTACTTATACAAGCTTACTCGTAGTAACAGGAAACATATTTGTAGTGTTTGTAATGGTGATATAGCTAAAGACGATCTTCAAATTGTTTGTTTTATCGGCCCTAAGAAAAGAAGTCATCGTGGGTAAGATTATATACTACTTATTAATTTTACGTGTGTGTAATCTCATGATAAGTTTGTGTCTTCTATACCTATGTATATATAGTACTGCACATGTGGATTGTTTAGAGTATAGTGTGGAAGAAGGAGATGTGGGTGAGTTTGTTAATGATCAACTAGATTTAGGTGACATAGTAAATAAAAATGATGAGGGTGGTATGACGGAGATTGTCAACCTCATTAATAAACCACGTCGGATTGCTGTGGAAAAACCTTCCCCACAACCCAAAAATAAGAGAAGGATGATTTCCCAAGATACGGAGCGTACCTTCTATAAATTGGGGGAGTATGATTGTCACTCTGAAAGTGAAGATCTCCGTGATCAACTTGTTGAGATGTCTGAACTTCATTATGATATTGGGAAGAATGCTCATTCCTTGAAAGAAGATGAACGCAAGTTTCATATTGAGGCGAGTAAAATGGTGAGTATGTGTTATTAGTTGACGTTGTGACATACTAAATATGCGCCTCTAACTTATGTTACATATGTTGTTAGTACAAAAACGCTGGTGCAGATGTTGAAAAGTTTGGTAAGCTCGATAAGTCAAGTATGCAAAGATTCCCTGTTAACAAATGCGGTTGCAAAGGCTTATCCCAGATCAAGGAATATATTGATGATGGCACACTTTCTGATATTGAACGATTAAAGACTTTTAAAAAGACTACACTTCCACCCCAGCAACAGGAGACTAATATATTTCCACCAATGTTCCCACGAAAAACAGTTGCATCGGAAAGTGATTATGATTCTGAGAAATCAGAGTACAGTGGAGGTGAGAGTGATAACAATGTTGATTGGGCACGGGGATCATAATGGAAATGGTTCTGACATTGGAGAGTGATGATGACGCGTACTGTATTTTAGTAGCGGCGACAGGGATGGCATGTTGAAAGTAATTATTTGAGATGATAAAGACTAGACTTAGCTCTGCTTGCAGCATCTAATATTAAGTATTTATTATACTCAAATTATAGTCCCCAGGATAATACAATTTCTATTATTTATATACTATCTATAATTAAACTGCTAACTGACCAAGTGTTGCACGGACATTGGTATCATCAGCATATTCCCATTTATTGTTGGACTTGTCAATAACAACACGCTTCACAAAAGTGCCATACTCGCCAGCTGCCTCCAAATAACGACGGCTAGAGCGATCGAAATTGATATACACAATACGGAATCCGGTAAAGTCATCAGCTAAAAGCTCATGCCACACTTCTCGGATGACCTGTTCATGGTATTCATCTAGCTCGGGATAGTTCTTGTGGTCATACCGGATGAGACCAACAGAATAACCCATCATGATGTACACGTTTGCATCCGTTGTAAATTGAGCGAGGTCGTTGGAGTTATGGGAATCATATGAATGTCCATTCCCATCGTCCTCCAACCAGAGAAGCTTCTTCGATTCAGATATAACTCGATGGAAGTCAGGAAAAGATTTGGACTGAATAGCTTGGATGACAATCTTCTGGAACATTGACGTAAAGTCCAAGTCAGCAAACCTTTCAGCCATCTGTAATTGAATAGGCTGCACATCATACTTGTTCCGAAAGCAAACGGCACATAATCCTTTCCATAGACCAAGTGGATATTGTGCCCTGCCTGTACACTCTGAACACATTGTATAACTGTTTAAAGAGCCATTACCATACCATATCCTTTCAACAATCTTTGCATGGTCAAGCGGTTTGTCTGTTGGATGAAAGTAGAATGGAACCGCTTCCAAATCCCAATGCCAAATACCACCCCCTTTATCTAACAGTCTCCCAATCTTCACAGAAATATTACTGAAAGATTCGTCACCGAGCATTCCAACAATAGCTTTTGCTGCTTCATATCTCGTGTGATATTCTTTCATCTCAAATGTGTTGATATTGATTAGTGTAACAGGTACTCTCGACACACGATTGCTCTTCATGCCATACCATATCACCTGAACTATCTTGGCGTGATCAAGTGGATATTTAGTTGGGTGAAAGTAGAATGGAACCACTTCTAAGTCCCAGTGCCAAATGCCACCCCCTATATTTAACAGTCTCCTAATCTTCGTAGAAATACTACTGAAAGATTCGTCGCCGAGCATTTCAATAACAGCTTCGGTTGCTGCAGTTAGCGTTTTGTGTTCTGTCATTTTAAATGTGTTGATATTGATTAGTGTAACAGCGGCAGCTTGCTGTTTGTAGCGTACATGATCGCTCTTCGTGCCGCCATACCATATCCTTTCAACAATCTTTGCATGGTCAAGCGGTTTGTCTGTTGGATGAAGGTAGAATGGAACCGCTTCCAAATCCCAATGCCAAATACCACCCCCTTTATCTAACAGTCTCCCAATCTTCGCAGAAAGACTAATGGTCTTAATAGATTCGTCGCCGAGCATGTCAGATACAACTTTTGCTGCTTCAATTGCAGTTTTGTGTTCTGTCATTTTAAATGTGTTGATATTGATTAGTGTGACAAGTCTCCCCCTAGGTCTGGATGCAAGTGTCCTCCCACTGGCTCTTGATACCTGCTTCTTGTGCTTATTCTTTCTCCTCTTCCTCTTCTTCATACTATCACCCACCATTATCTTACGCCTCTTTCTATGTCTTGCCATTATTGGCATATCATCATCCTCATCGTCATCCGAGTCAAATCTAAATACATCATCGTCTCTCTCCAACTTCCTCTTTCTGCATGGTTGGCGATCACCTTTATCAGGATTGCCTTGACTTTCATTATCAAGAACTTTCCAACTCCTCTTCCTATCTCGTCTTGAACGGCGTGATTTGCTGCTACAGTCGATGTTTACCTCCTTCTCCTCTTCTTTATCTTCTTCCTTCTCATTCTCTTCCTCGGAATTATCGGTATCGCCGCCGCCACCGAAGCCACCATCACCACCAAAATCCAGATCATCTTCAATGGGAGGATCTTCGGCAACTGTGGATTTCTGTCCTGTGTTATTATCACGCTCTTTACTTTCCGCAAGTAAACGGATACTCTCCCAATGCCTATTCCTCTGCTCTCTCATTGCATCAGATACATGCATGGAGTTAGTAGCACTTGTGTTGTTGGTAGTAATCGTACTACCTGTAACTGCACCCGTATCGATTAAACGATAGAATAGAAATGTCATACAACTCTGACTGTCTACTGCCTCCCCAACTAACGTATTGACCAACTTAACCTTATCATCAAATGGCACATTGACATCAATCTTACAGTTATTTATCTGGGTAAGGATATCCCCTTCCACTAACTCCCGGCCATTGCCACACATATAAACAGTATTTTGGTTAATTTCTTCCTGTGTTGGTATAAGATGTAAATTGTTGACCAAAAATTCAACAACTCCATTAAAACAATGAAATCTTAGCCATCCTCTAGAACTTTTTCCGCGAAAAGTAATACCACCCAATCCATTGGCGGATGGTCGTACCCGTACAATTATACTATAATATGTGTTGTTAGCAGAGTGTGCAGCATCACCCCGAGGCCGAGGCCGCATCTGAAGACCACTGCGCTCTAAATTACCATCTTGTAGAGGTAATGATAAACTACTTACATCAGCTGTATCAGTTTCATGTTGATCCCTTGGAGATGATAAAAGGCTGGTAAGATTTCTTAAACTTGAGATGTCATTGGTCAAACTATCATGCACAAATGAGTACACATCTTGTGCATCACCATGGATGAAATGACGAAATCCCAAATTATTAAACCCGTTAACAATTGTAGAGAGAAGAGTACTTGAATATTCGTTTGGTAATAGATGTAATACAACTTTACCCTTCATTGCAATACCACCACCCCTATGTTTTGGTTCATCTTTAGTTGGCACTTCCCAAAAAATTGGAGATACTTTTGGATCTTCTTGGATAGCATTGATAATACCATTGATGAAAGTTATTGGCGTCAATGTTGACGTCATGATATGGTCGAATTAGTATAATATACGGACATAGCATTGCAATATGTTAATTAGGCTAAAACTATTGAGAGAGGTGCACCGATATATGATATGTTAAGCGTGCTTACATGTGGAATAAAATAGAATGAAGGGATAAAATTGAATTGTCTCTCCTCGCACAGCATACGCATTGCTAACAAATCGCGATTTCAAAGTCTGTCCGTCGTTTTCCAAAATAGGCGTAAGCCGTACAAATACTATCATATTTAAAGTCGTAAGCGTACATACGTTTGCCAAAATGGGCGTGAGCTGTCCGATTAGTGTTGTTTATATCCGAATATCATCGTTAGTATCCGTCTACTTTGAAATCGCTTAAGCGTACGCTGTGCCTCCTCCTCATAAAAAGATAAAAGTGAAGTAGGAGTGCTGGTAGAGGCTCCTTAGTACATAGTAGAGAAGTGAACTCATATATAAAGAAGAAGAAGACCAACCATAGAGTATTGGTTGTGCACATTATACGATATTAATTGAGCTGATCAAAAGGCGATTGGCAGGTAAGAAATTTAGATTTTTCCTTTGCCACATCAGTTCATGCAATAATATCCTATTGCAATACATACCCATATCCTTACACCCATATACTCATCTATATTATAACTCCAATATTATATATACATAATCTGCAGCTCTAACAGCAGAATAGTGTTGGTTGGTTGACACAGCAAAGTTCACAGATAGATTTTTTTTGAGTGTACACATCTTGTGCACCACTCAATAAGTCGTCAACATGAGCGCTGTCACCAATAATGATACACCGGCCTTAATCCACATCTTACTAGATTTAGGACCAGCATGTACAACCAACGCCGGCACACTCCGCGAGGCATTACGACTAGTTACACAAAAAAGTGCAGGCTCAACCCTCATAGATAATAATAATAACACCTTTAATGAACAGGGTGTGGCAAGATTAATACACTTCTTCTCCGCGGCCGGTACTAAGAAACAAGATAAGGATAATATATCCTTATCATATTTTGGTGATACAATATTTAATGGTAAAGATGCCCGATGTACGGGTGATTGGAATTTAGAAGTCATATCACAAGTATTAGCCTCAGACTATAATCATTTAAATTGGCCACGTGTTGGACGGTCATTTGATTTTAATGAATTTAAAATACGTGATACACGACATTTAGAGGTGGCGTTGGCATTATACCGGTCAGGTACGCAGCCACAGGGACAGCAATTACCACTAGATGTATTTACCACCGAGGAGTGGACAAACCGTGCGGGACAATTAAGTTTATTATCCCATTTATTACAATGTTCACCAAATGTTTATTCCTTCCAAGTTGATAACGAGGAGTCATTAGATGCCAATACGGTAATTGTGGATGGGAATTTAGTGGCCACGAATTGTATTAATCCACGGGGATGGGCATCTGCCAAGGTATTGCAACGATTATTACATTTATCGGATGATAAAACTGTTGGACCGAAAGTACGTGATATATTCGTAATGGGATTATTATCATGTCCGGAGATTATTTTATGTGCGTTGGTGCGGCTGCAGTTGACTGTGGCGGCACAAGGCGCTGATTTGAATCTTTCCCAAGAGGCACGTGCTATTGCCGCCGCGAATGCTGGTGCCGGCATGCCCATGAAGGGTGAATTAATGCGTGAATTAATTCCCTTATTCTTCAAGCCCCAAGGGACGAATAATCCCGGTGGTAAGGGGAACGTCGTTCGGAATATGCCAGGTGCACTCCGTCGCTTGTGGACTATCTCTCAGAATACCGTCGTTGCCGCATGTATCGAGGCATGGCGGTCAACATCAAATGATCCTCCTCCCGTACGATTTCAAACCGTCGTGCATATCATCGGCGTCGTACGGATATTACCCGCACCTGAAAATGCAATTGCCACCATCCTCAATGGGAATAAGGATCCTGAGTTTAGTTTCACGGTTGCCTTTGTTATGGCTGATCATGACATGTTAACCTTACGTCCGTGGCTCAACGATCGGTGGAGTGCTGCCACTAACACGGGTAATCGGGGTATGTATGCCGTGTCCCTCATTAGTTATATTGGTAAAAACTTTCAACAGGCTACAGCCCGTGGGAGCAATCCCAAGCCTCTTGTGAGTATTGAGAATTTACAAACAACATTGGAGTTTGTATTGACATTAGACAATGATACTATGAATAGTGTTGTGCCCACACCAAGTGGTAAGGCAGTCACTCTCGGTGAGAGTATCAAGGCTGTCGTCGATGCTTGCGTTAGAACTCATCCCAAACTACAGGAGGTCCTACCAAGCAGTGCCTCACTCAATAATGCAACCAATAATAATGCCGCGGCCGGTGGTGGACAGGCCCAACAACAGCAACAGCAAGCTGCCGCTGGTCCAGTCCGAGGCTCCCAAGAGGATATTGAAGAATGTGCAAATCAATACTTTCAACAGATTTATGCCTCAGAAGAGTCAGCACGGAAGGTTGTTGAGATGCTTAAATCCTTCAAGGCTAGTGGTAATGCCCGAGAAAATGACATATTTGCCTGTATGATTCATAATTTATTTGGTAAGTTGTTGTTTTGAGGAGTGAGTGTATTGAATTTCCCTTTTCTATGATAAATTTCTAATCATACCCACCACTTCCCCTCAACACCTTATAACACACAAATAAACAGATGAATATCGCTTCTTTTCCAAGTATCCCGAGAAGGAATTGCGAATTACAGGCATCTTATTCGGTTTGTTGATTAAGGAACAACTCGTTAGCAGTATCACATTGGGCATTGCCCTTCGGTATGTCCTAGAAGCACTTCGTAAATCACCATCCCAATCCCCCCAAAGTGGTAAAATGTTTCGTTTTGGTATGTTCGCCTTGGAACAGTTTAAGGAACGCTTACATGAGTGGCCTCAGTATTGTTCACATATTGTACAAATCCCACATTTACGTGATGGATATGCTGCACTTGTTGGGGAGATTGAGGACGTCACTACAGAAGGTAGTCTTGCTCAACAGGCAATCATTGCATCCACTAGAGAGTTAGTAGCGCCTGGATCAGGTGGATTAACACCAGCATATGGGCCCGGAAGTAACAGACCTGGCAGTGCTGGAGATGCAGCAAGTGGAAGCAATCCTGGAGCTCTTGGCGGAAATATTGCTGTTCCAAATCCTGCTTCTGTTGTTGGTGCCAATGCCTTTGCTGCCACTGGATCTACCTTCACGGCATTGAAGCCAGGTGGCCCAGGAGCAGCAGGCGGACCAACCAACATCGAGCTCCCTGCACCTGCCGTCCCACTCAACTTGAAGAAGGCTGTATTTGGCCCAGGATTGGGACGTGCCGTTAATGCACCCGTACCTGTACAAGTCGGCGAAGGAGGTCCTACAGATCCGAATAATAACGAGGCACCGCCTGACATTATTCTCGACCGTGTCCAATTTCTAATTAACAACCTATCCATGTCCAACTGTGAATCGAAATCACACGAGTTACGTGAGATGCTGGAGCGCAAGTACTTTGGTTGGTTAGGCAACTATTTGGTCGTTAAGCGTATCTCTACCCAGCCCAACTTCCATGGATTATATTTAAGTTTCTTGGATAATTTGGGTATGGACTATGGACGGGGATTAGTCGAGGCAATCTTGGCAAGTGTTTATGTGAATGTTGGTAAATTGTTGCGTTCACAAAAGATTACTACCTCCACCAGTGAACGTTCTCTATTGAAGAATTTGGGTAGTTGGTTAGGGCAGATTACACTAGCACGAAACCGTCCCATTTTACAAGTCATGTTGGATTGTAAGGAGTTGCTATTCCAGGGTTATGAAACTGGCATGTTGATTGCAGTTACACCCTTTGTGGCCAAGATTCTTGAGGGTGCCAAGAATTCAACTGTCTTCCGTCCTCCCAATCCCTGGTTGATGGGATTGTTGAGCGTATTCCGAGCCTTATACAATGTTGATGACTTGAAGATGAACATCAAGTTCGAGGTTGAGGTATTGTGTAAGAACTTGGGTTTGAGGCTTGAAGATATCCCAATGAGGAAAGATGCCGACTTGAGTAGGAGAGTTAGCCCAGTTAAGGAGAAGAATCCAGACTTTAACCTCAAGGCTGCTAGTGCATCAGCAACACCTTCCAAGGCAGGTCAAGGATTGGCATTATCAGCAGCCAACTCTATGTTGTCAAGCCCAGATAACAAGACGAGTAGTGGCGCTTCAACCGGTGAAGATACTGCCAAGTCGGGAGGTACAGCTGGCAGCAACGAACAGCAGCAGACGGTTATTCCCAACCTTGCCGCATATGTCAATGTAAATCCTAATCTGACCCAGCTATTCCATTCAGTTCAGAATGGACCACTTGCTACCAAAGTTACCAATGAATTACTCAAACAAAAAGTACCCATTGCCGTGGATCGTGCAATTCGTGAAATCATCCAACCCGTTGTTGAACGTTCTGTATCAATTGCATGCATTACCTCCAAGAGCATTGTCACCAAAGACTTTGCCATGGAGAGTGATGAGAATAAGATGCGAAAGGCCTCTATGC
>Ga0214478_101287_pt1 | contig 12981 bp, 7 predicted proteins | sample M1_20Mar14CPVII9_2_FD_178001 | JGI IMG/M metagenome (GOLD analysis project Ga0214478, IMG submission 178001) | Marine eukaryotic communities from Monterey Bay, California, United States - M1_20Mar14CPVII9sort6BwellD7 | ecosystem: Environmental > Aquatic > Marine > Unclassified | place: USA...
TACGTATTTAGTACGTATTTGAGGGGCTTATGGTATTTACAGTATCCTTTTGTACGTATAGTTTACGTAGGGTGTATTTTATTGTGTATTTTGGCAATTTTCATTGTGTATTTTTAGAAAACCCTATTTGTACCATAGCTTCCAAATTTTGGAAGATAAGAAAAAGAGTAGGGATATAACCTCAGTAAATATCGTGCTGTTAATAATATTTTGGCGTTGAAAGAAGTAAAGAATAAAGAGTATTTTAATTATTTTTATGTTCAGTTGTGTATTGAATTGAACAATGGAAGCTCTATTCCTAAAGGATGTCAAGGCAATCTCGTCGGCCAGGAGACGGAGATCGAATAATAATAAATCATCTCCTAATAGTCGTAGCAGATCATCTACTTCACAAATTATTGCAATAAGAACATCCCCTACAAGAAAAGGTACCAGTGAGATTCCATCTAAAGACGACAATAAGTCAGCTTCTTCTTCTAATAATTGCAGCGGTAGTAGTAGTAAACGTGGCAAGAGAATACAATCTTCTTCGACGAATGATACCTCAACTCTTTCCGAGAAGACTAAGAGGAAACGAATGTCACTAAAGCTTAAGAAGTTGGATAGTTTAGCAACATCATCACCATCAAGTCAGCGTATCTTTGAGGGTGATATATCCCCCATGGACTATCGGCCACAACAAAAGAGGAGGAGGAATAAGAAGAAGAATCATATGCCAAATGCTGCTGTTGATCATGATACAATTGATACGTCAAACGGTATGTTGAAAGAATATGTTGACCAATGGACTAAATCATCGTCTCCTACTAAAAGTACAAGGAAGAGAGAGATTAAAAACAATGTGGTTACTGCTGAAACGAATAATGACAAACAAGATTCTTCTTCGGCATCAGTCATATCTACATCATCTCATTCGGCGGTGGATAATAATAATTATGAAGGTATTGTAAGAAGCGAGGGGGAAGTTGCTGTTAATAAAGATATTGAATTAGAATATGGTCAATTGGCATTCATGAAGAAGGATTTAGAAAGGAAGATGCGACTGTATCAACATGGTAGCACTTGTATCACCTCAACAACTCCTCACAATAATAATACGGTGGAGGAGAACAATAAGTTGTTGGAATTAGAATATGGAAAGTTATCATTCATGAAGCAAGAACTTGAGCACAAGATGAGTATATATAAGATGGATGCGGAAAAGGTTGGTCATCAATTGTCGTCAACAACAAGAAAGGAAGCACCAACGAGAGTATTTCACGCTCCTTCTCCTTCTCGTAATGTGATGATGGATGGAGAGAGTCGTATGTTGGTATCAGCATCTAAAAATGCAATCAATATTGAACGTCCTGATAATCATGATTTGGCAGCTCCATCAAGGCAAGATGTTGAGTTTGGGGTAAGGGCATTTCAGCGGATAATGTCAGAACGACGACAATTACCTCGAGTAGAGGGTGTTGATGTGACAGAGCATTACCAAGTACCTCACAAGAGGAGACGACGAGGATATCAATATAGTGGAGACGAATACGACGACGACGATGATGATGATTACAGTGTGAAGCATATGGATGATAGTAAAAGTATGTCCATTCATCGTGGTGATGAGAAGAAGAAAAGAAAGAGAAAGAGACGAGTTGTTGAGACAAGAATCACACGTGTTTTCCATGAAGAGTCTGAAGATGCTGAGTCTAGATCAACCTCTACTTCTCCTAGTTGTCGAACATCATCAAGATTAGACTATGACCGTCGTCAACAAGCCAGACAATCATTGATACTACCATTTAATCAAGGTCTGAAATATACATCCATAAATAAAGAAGAGAAGCGCAATCGTATACAGAATAATAATAAGAAGAGTAGCCCCTCTTCAGTCTCGGGTTCAAGAGGACGACGTAATAAACAAATGAGAGCTAAAAGGCAATCGTCCATGTTGGAAGGATTGTCATGATATCTATGTTTCGTATATTATAAACTATCAGAGTATTTACAACAACATACACACGAATACATGCGACCTCTAAAAGCGTATCTCCTCCACTGTTGACCTCACATTTCTTATGATGATTGAAGATGGGGATGGCTTTGTAGCTTACTACCTTATTCAAGGCTACAACTTGGCGAGCTGAATTAAAAAGAGATATTGAATGTGATAATGCAGAGAGTGTTAGAATTAGTTGCAGAGAGTGTTAGAATTAATGCAGAGATGGATTAAATGACTTTATATATCTAGACATCTTTGTTAATTTAAGAACTCTCTAAGAGAATGTGTGTGTACTATCTCTTTCACAGATCTGTCCTTCCACCAATATCTTTCACGTGTTAATATAACTAACATATTACTAGATTGATGTAAGAAGCCAATTAAGGACCGTCTTGAATGTGTTTAATACACATAAGAGGTACAAACAGGTCTGCGTCAAAATAAGTTTGGCCACATTCTCAATACATTTCACATAAACCCCCTCCCCAATCTTTCCGAAGATTCTCTAACACTAACTCATATCACTCTTTGAAACCAAACTAAAAGGGCTTCTTGAGCTTTGACAAACACTTGCGCTTGGCCTTCTTGCCCTTAATCATAGAACAGGGAGAAGAGCCCTTACTCTTGGAGGGAGAAGAGCCCTTACTCTTGGAGGGAGAAGAGCCCTTACTCTTGGAAGGAGAAACCACGGGAGACGCAGTAAAAGGTCGAGGCTGAGGTGCAGACACGGGAGGAGCGGTCTCGGTCTCTCCAATATCCTCAAGTTCGATTAAACCGTCCCCATCTGTATCGGCCTCAATAAATAGGGCTGCAATTTCCTCCTCCGTGATATCAGGGTCAAAAAACTTTGCTTCAGCTTCAAATTCAGCTTGGTCAATAACCCCGTCGTTCGTGGCATCAAAATAATCGAAAACAGCCAAGGCAGTAGGATTTGATTCGGGGAGAACGTTGTACCTGATGATAGACACAAAGCAAAAGAAGCATTAGAGAATGAAAACAAACAAGAAATATACCAGAGTCCAAGTACTACTCACTGGATTTCACCAAAAAACTCTGCAGGATCCTGCCCGCTACTGAAAGGACTGTCTTGAATGATGGAGTTGAACCCTAACTTTAATGTATTCTCTTCATTGGGTGATGCCGACCCAGATTTAGTAAAGATTTGAGCATCTGGTGCCTCAATGTACAAAGACACTGTTTCTTGTGGGATAATCTCAACACCACTATCTAGTTCAAGTCTCACAGTGCGCCTCATGTTTGGGTTAGTAGGTGGCAGAGCATTTACATCGTAAGGGTAAAGCTGATCAAACGTCACATCCTCGTCGAAGCGTGTGGTCCAATCACCAGTTTCTTCTTCAAATCCCAAAAACGACCCCGCAAGACTGTACACACGGACAGGATAGACAGGACTATCATAATTGTCTCTATCCAAATAAGCAGCAGCCAAGTTAGATTCAGGTGGAAGGGGGCCAATATACTGACCAGCTGGTGAGAAGAAGTCGACATTGGTAATGATGACTGGAAAGGGGTAGTCATTGACTACTTCGAACATGATACCATTTTCAGAATTGACATCTCGGAGGATTTCACCCGGAATGGCAGGGTTACGATTAATTAGTCTGTATTAATGTGAGCATATAATGTATCACATGAGCATATAATGTATCACATGAGCAAAGCATAATATACAACAGTAATCAATAAAACAACTTACGAGGGGATAAGGGTTAACTCAGCTGGGACAATGGGTTTTGATAAAATCAATTCCTTGCAGTCGGGGCAATCATTTCCATCATTTAATTCACAATATCCATTTCCGCATGCCCCATCAACTGTATCAATCGTCACAATAGCAGTGATCGATTCAGCATCTCCAGGTACGATTTCAGTAATATCAATTTCAATGCAATCGTCAACGATCTGGAATTGCCTATTGCTACTATCAGGATCGGGTTGAGAATCGCATTTTGGTTGGCATGGTCGTGGTCCCCCGGTGCACCATTGAAACCAATCGAGAAATTGAGGTTCACCGCAAAAATCAGAAACACAAGCTGGAGGGGGCTGGCAGACTTCAATTGTACTACATGAAGAATAACGACACACTCGCTCTCTAGGGCAATCACGTCTGTCCCTTTCTTGATCAGCAGCAGTAAAGTAAGTAGACTCAGTCCCAACACGACGGCAATTGGGAAAATAACTTTGTGGAATGTCGGGGCATACCTCCTTCCTTTTAGTAACAAGAGGAGTACGAGATAACTTGATCTCGCAGGTTTCGATCCCTGCTTCAGCATCATCTTGAGGGGCAAAGCAAATTCCATAGTTTCGCTGGAAGGACCTAGAATCAGTGTAGTCAGGAACTTCAAATAGAGATCCCCTTTCATCATAAGCTTGGGGGATATACCCAAAGTCATTTGCAATTGGGGGATTTGGTTGAGTAAAACCACACTCAATACGTGGGGGTTGTTGACCTGGCAAGGTGGGGAGTGGGATACCGTCAATGGAACAAGGTCCACTTACAACTTCAATGGTAATCTCAGAGGTAAAACCAGCATCATTATCAAAGTTGGCCTTCTGCATCATCTCCTCGAACAGATTAGGGATTGCCTGTGGCAAGTTTGATGTTACCCAGGTTTGGTCAGGGGCATTTCCAACAATGGCACCAGCACAGTAATCACCTAAGGTGGAAGTGAAGACTAAGGGCGTGAAGAAATTCTCATCACAGTTCCCAATCGCAGTATTGAACGGGAAATCGATTGGATCCTGGGCAGCAGTTGGTGCCAACAGAAAGGAAGAGGCAAGTAAGAGGCCAGCAGAAGACAAGTGGCGGTAGTGGAGGTGTTTAGTACCTCCCATATCACCATGTGCTTTGGCAGCATGGGAAAGGAAGGCGCCGATTGCAAAGGATGATAGATTCATATCTATATGGGATGATGATAATAATAATAGAAGTATGAAGGCATGATCAAAGGTGAGATGAGGTAAGATATCATATGTACACAAAATAAGATCATGTAGGTGCCAAATACACTTACCTTGGGGCTGTGGATAGATGGGTGACAATAATGTATATCCAGTGTAGTATGTTATGCAATACAGTAGTGGTCACATAAGTCAGTGGTCAGGTGTAGTAGTGAAGATGTAGAGATGATATGGTCATGGTATGGTGTATTGCAAAAGCGAATATCAGCATGGCAGAGGATAAGGGAAAGAAAGAAGATACATGAGAAATGATACACAACATATGCAGATGATACACCATCATACTTAATCATATTGCAATAATAGAACCATTCACATCTCTACTCACCTTTGATTGCTAAAACTCTCTCTTTGTGAGGGGGAGGTTGAACAATTTATGAGCACAAAAAGTGTGTGTGTTTTATGCGCTGAATGAGCTATTCATCATTGGGCAAGCCTTGATGAGGTTCGCGCCCTCATTGGGCAAGCTGATGAGGTTCGCGCCCTATCCATGATTGATTTGAATCTTCAGAAAAGGGGGGGTTCCAATGCCCTGTCTCGCAGTGCTTAGCCTCTAAAGAAAAAAGGGAGGAAACTGAATTTAATTCCTCTGTTGAATTGTACTGGTCTTGTTAAAGTAGAGTAAGAAAGAGAGGTTAGATTCAAAAGCGGGGGAAAGCCAATGCAATTTGAATTTGAATACACTTCTGTCTCAACACGTACTATTGCCCGATTCTTTCTGGTATCCAGACATACGGCGAAATAATCCCAATACGACCCCAAAGGGCAACCCTTTACTAACGAAACCTGTTCATTGGTCGGGGAATCAGGCGGAGTTTAAACAAATAGCTTGCCCTTGTAAGAAAGGCTAATTGATTCAAATGCCGACTAGATTGGAGAAGGGAGAAGGCTAAATATTGTATGTGCTTCTAAAATGCATGGATTTTCCTTTCACCCAATTACATTCACTCCATCTCAATCAACATCCACTCCTCAGAGATATTGGTGACCTATTTACGACTTATCATCCAATCACTACCATACTCAATTGCTGATGTAATAATGCAAATACGATTGACTTTATTGATTAGCAATAGCAATATGTTACTCGTCATCTGCTTAAATTAATGTTGCATATATGCGAATACTCTCCAATATCGGGATGATGTTATTGATGTAAATGATGACAAAACTACTTAATTCTATTACCATAAAGTACTTGTCAATCATCATCTGCCATAATAAGGTAGGCCGCGTAGGTATATGGTAACTTTTATTTGATCTCTACTAAACATCCGCCATTGGTGGTGCATCCTCCAACAATATTATAAACTGGTATTGTATGCACCCCATTAATATAGGAAAGACTGAATAACATTACACTAGTATCATGGTGGGTGTGTTCATCTCGTAATATAATGATGTTGATGGTGTAGGTATAGGGTTCATATTACTATTTTGATTCTCTGACTTCTATAGTATAATAGAAGGTTTATTATTGCAATGGACTTGATTATTGATTCGTTGGTTCATTCTGTTATTGATATATCTCAATACGTCGTATAATGTTAATATCTTTCGAATGTGTATGCTAAATGATGACCAATTCTAACGTTAAGTAAAGACACTCATCATTATATGGGTAGCTAGCAAGCGGCAATACAATATATATATATTGATCGATGATGATCAACATCTCCAGGTTTGGAGGATGATCTGTGTTAGTATTTTATTAGTAGTATTGCATCAATAAAGGATAGTAAGTATTATTGTCGTCGGTCTAATAATCAGTTCTTCTGCCTTTTGATGATAATATTATATGTAGATAGGCGAAGAATTTGATTGTTTGGTAGTATAGCACTACACTTTCACTTGCTCTCCGTCTGATCGTTATTCTTCTTAACAATATAGATATAACCTTCCGTATACATAAAGTAGCTATATTGGAAGTAATAAAGAACTAGCTTACACCTATTACCATCGACAATCAAACAACAGACAACATGGCAAACTGCCATTTTTGGTACTCTAAATATGCCGTGTTTTATTGTACATATGAGTACGCAGTACGGTAAAGGGCCATCTACGACAAAACTTCTTCATCTACTATGAATGTGTTCCTAAGAAGAAGTCAACAATGGTTTTACATATATGTACCTATGAAGATCGTAGCTATCTTTATCATTACCAATCTAATTTGGATGTTACTAATCCACTTCCTGCACCAGCAGCTCGAACAGAGAGAGGACACACAACAACTTGATCATTTCTATCACTCATTTCTCTCCAAAGATTTCCGATTTGATCTCTAACTAAATCGCTTCTTCCATCATCTGTGTCAGATCCCTTGACATAAATGACAAACAAGGCATCATACCCACCAGCTCCAGGACAACACGCAGCAACAACGCCAGGAAGCTTCATCGTTTCATCTGCAAGAAATGACTGTGCATCCGGCTCTACTGGAACCCGAGCCGCATTTCCCATTCCTTTCAGATTCTGTCGACATTCCAAGAAAGCCATGCGCAAACCAAAGAGCTTCTCTCCCACATCCCACGACGAACCTTCGAATTCGTAGTGACTCGAAGGCATTGGCCTCTTCCACTGTTCAGCAGTTCTCGTTGATATAATCATGGAGCCATCTCTATGCAATCCATCAAGAAATGCTTGGGATGTGAATTGATCATTTAGTATTCTTTCAATCTTATTATTGCATCGTTTTAAATCCTTCCAATAATAATCATCCATGAAGCCAACTTTGCGTTTCTTCTTCTTCCATTCGAGGATCTTTCGTGCCATTGATGGACTTTCTGATCCTCCACAAACATCTGCCATTAATAACTCCAAGCCAGGAGGAAGACTTACTGGTCTTACTGTACAATCCCATTCTGTATTATTCACCAATCTCATTAATTGTATTGATAATGCTTTAGATAATTGAAGACCATCCTCATCTTTGTTTGTTGATAGAGTTATAGCTTCTAAAAAGTCATTGATGATACCCTTTGAGAAACGAGTGTATACATGTGACCCATAAACAGCTGAAGATACATCGAATCCACTTCCCACCTTGTCTTGGGCGTGACAATGGCAAATTTGAGATAGATTATGTGCAATCCTAAGTGCTTCACAATTATTGTTGTTGTTGTTTTTGTTTTTGTCGCTGCAATTCACATCTATTGAACCAACATTATCATCCATTGTCCTACTAATATCAGTCGGTAGAGTAATGATACCAAAGAATTGAAGTAATGCACCCACTATACTAGTTACCAATGCAGCAGAACTACCCATACCAGTCTTATTCACCACAACTTCACCTCTCTCATTCTTTGGACAGGGTAAGAATGGTTCCAACTTATTAAGATTTTGTGGCGTTAGGTCTAACTTGCGTTCTTTCAAATGAGTAATTTGTGAATAGAAATCATTATCGGCTCGTAGTTTAATTGCCAATGCTACCCTGCGATGATGATGACCATCACCACTACCAGTGTGTCTACTATTATACTGTAACCTTTCATGGAAGATTATCGGTCCGAGCGATTGATGTATATAAGCTAATACTAACAAAAGACTTTTTTCTACAAATATATTCGATTCATGTGCCCTTTTCCGTGGCTGTAGCTTTACCAATGGCTCATTATAATAATCTGTTGTCCCGTCTTCTTCATAATTTGCAATTGAATATGATAAATAGTATGAAAATACTCTATCAAATTGTGGACTGTAAACATCCAAAGGTATAGATTCCCAACTTGCATCAATGGCATTACCAATTACATGTCCTCCTCCTGCTGTTCCTAGTGACTGATCAGCAGCAGCAGCAGATGATGATGATGAATATGGTGGTTGAAATGTAACCGTGGTATGAAATCTACAACCCTCCGCTGCTAGAACAACGCCTTGATTAGGTTTTTCTAATACTAAATATCCACCGGCTATTAATACCTTTCCCGGTGCAGACACTGTAACAATCTTTGGATAGTCCAAAGACAGTGTTGTTGATTCGTCTTCAAATTCTAGATCATCATCATCATCATCCCACCCCTCTTGATGTGAGTGTGACAACAATACCTCCTCGTCTTCGTTCCCATCCAACTTATGATCAGCAGCCTCAATTATATCTTTTGCATTCTCGGCAAGGTTGGATATCCGCCCCCACATTACTATTAAAATGAATGAATCTCTTGCTACTGCTGCGCCAGTAGTACGATATGCACAATATATCGAACCTCTCACTGCTCAGCCTCTTATACGAGGCAGTCTGATAATGACATATCTACACTACCACCAACACTACTAAATATAACTAACGAGTAGATGAATAAATAATATAAATTTATTTTCAAGCCACAAAACTCCGCGTGGAAGTGATGTTCATCAGCTCTCATCACTCATCACTCTATCTCTCATTCTCAGTCGATATCGTATTGTGAAGTATGATGATAATACGCCGTCAGTTCTTCTTAATAGCCGCATTGGCAACAACAATATTTATCGTTGGAGTGACGGGTACTACTAATAGTGCTGCTGCTTCAAGGTTATCACAAATTTCACATCAAAGTTCAAGTAACTCAAGATATTATGTAGCACAAGTGCCAATACTGCTGCCCATCACCTCCTCCTCCTCATACACTCCATCGTCAACATCTATACTTTTACATTCCATCCGTGGAGGAGGAGATTCTTCTTCATCTAGCGACAATAATGACGATGAAATATCACAGCTGCAACAAGGCGAAGATGACGATGAAAACGAAGAGAGACGAAAGAGGAAAGAAGAGTATCAAAAACTACTCAAATATCGTACCGAACAACAGTTATTATATCAATTACGATCAACATATCTATCTGAGATATTAGCATCACGGGGTGTACCAAACTTACCAACGTTAACATCGGTACAAACACCAGATAATGCCAAGTTACCAATGAAGGTTGATTGGGATTGTGCATTAAGTACAATTGATGAGCCAAAGAGTTGTTTATACTCCTTCGATGCCGAGGTTAATACCAAGGTTATTTCACCAATTAATACCCAGCAATATATATCATTAATTGCATTGAATAGACTCCGACGTACTGACCCAACGAAGGTTGAACCAATGTGGCATTCACAATATAGTATACTAAATTCATGGTTCTCCGACAGTTCCGAGTATAGTATATTACAACACGTTGGACTGAAGGGATATATTATTAGTTCAATATTATTAGATGGTATGAATGGTATGGTATTACGTACATTACTTATATGTAGTATACTAAGTGTGCTAATAGTTTGTATGCCACTTATTGAATATGCAGTACAAAGGATAATAGTTAGTGCACCATTCTGGAATAAGTGGAGTACGTGGGGACGGATTGTACGCGCGGGATTCCCATTAAAGTTATTAATTGGACAATTGGTGTGGAAGGGTGTTGCGTCTGCTTTTTGTAAAGTTGAGAATGAGGTTAGAGAATATATAGTTGATATGGAATGTGATATATTAGAAGAGAGTGTTCCAGTAACTGTTGGTGTGGGGAGCGAGGAATATCTTGAGGAGAACGGTGGGGATTATGATGCTGATGAATACGACGATGACACAGCAATAGTAGATGATGCTGATGACTACTATGATGATGAATATGATTATTAGCCAAGCTACTTTTCTAAACTTAAGGTAAGCTCTTTACTTTACTTTCACTTGTGGTCGTGCCGTTTCTCATTAGTATTACAAGTAGATGATGGTGGAATTGTGGCACACATTTGAGGCTGCATTAAGAATTGAAACAATTGCAGCAACACCCCTTCAACCTAAATAAAAAGATTGTGCGACTTAGTCGATTTCCATCAGTCACTTCCTCGACTGTCAAATCATTCGAATCATAAAATACACAGACAACATTGAGCTCTAGAGCTTACAACACAGTCCAAAACCACACCCTCTTATCAAGCATACAATAACATAAAAAAAAACATGGTGACGACTCTAACAACAGCAGGCAAACGCCTAATCGAGTCGGATGTTAAGGTTATCTTTTCATGTCTAAAGAAGGTAAGTACAAAGTAATAATTATTAATTTCGTGCATATCATGTGTATACATTATTTATTAACCACCACTAAACAACAACCTCTTCATTATCTCCACCAATTCACCACAGAATGAACTACCACCTAAAGACTTAACATTCTCAATCATTCGCATTCCCAATGATGGTCAGAAATTATCTCCTCCATCTCTTGAGCTTGATGATGGGCTTTACATTTTACTCCGTTCGCAATCAAAGACTAAGCTGGCAACCATCCCGTCTAATCTCCGTTCCTTAACTTTACTAACTGGTGATGACTTGTCGGAGATTCCTCACTGTCCTTGGTCGTTGTCAGGGCCACAATATCCACGCCGTGCGGGTGAGAGAGTACAGCAACGATATTGTTATCCGAGGGGAGTTGGAGAGTACAGCAATGGCAAGGGTGGATCAATGTGGACTGTCGTGAATAAGAAGGGTCAAGAGGATATTGATTGTCGACTGTTACATGTCTACCATTCCAGTAAAAGAGCAGACAATGCAAAGCCAACGGCTAAACGTGGACGTGGTAGACCCAGAAAGGAGTCTACTTCTACTAATACGGCTCATACCGCAGTTGGTACACGTAAATCAAAGCGCAAGAAGAGTCAAGCTGTCAGTACCTTCCACCAAGACGATGAAGAGAGTGATAGGAAGAAGATGAAGATTACTACTACTACTACTTCATCGCTTGAGCAGTCTTCCAGCTTGATGCAAGGTGATTTATTGAAGTCTCCGAACAACTCATTCGACAACACCACCACCAACAACAACAATATGAATGACAATTTGGACTTTACTGGTAACATATTTGATACTACTACTGCCAACACCACATTCATGCCACTTCAAAATGAGGTAATGATGATGAACAATCCTGCATTCAATAGTGCTGCTGCCGCCGGAGTAGTCCCTGGCTATTACGGACAATATGCTGCTGCAGCCGCTTCTCATCATGCGGCTGCTAGTTGTATTGCGTATCCCCCTCCTATCTTTGGTGGTGTTAGTACTGCCGCCTATCCTGGTGGTGGTTATTGGGCAAGTAGAGCACCCTCCATTCCTGAACTTGCATCCTCATTCGAATGGCAGCAGCAGCCTGGCGCAGCCTCTACAACAATTTCAAGTGTGGACGAATTCTCTAAACGGCTCAAGGATATGGAAGCTCAGTTGACGAGTGATGTTGAAGGTTCCAAGAGCACAGATCAAGTCCTCAAGTTACATTTACTTCAGCAGTGGGCAAAGGGTATTGCACAAAAGCCTCTTCAACCCAACAAGTCGCTGTCCGAGCCAAAGACTGAATTGTCCAGCCAGGCGCTGGATAATGCTAATTCTTTTCTGCCAATGGAGATCATGGAGAAGAAAGATCAAGCTGATGAACCACCAATGAAGACGGAAGCTAGTTCTAATGATGAGGGCGTTAGTTCAACAACAGAAGAAGTTCTCAAGGAAGCTAGTACTGCCTTGTCAAAGGCAAACCTTACTACTGAACTGAAGTCGTGAAGACGAGTAGCAACTCCTCATCCTAAAGCACTGTTGTTCTTCTTTATTGTGGGTTTGGAATGTGACACGGCACGTGTTAGTTTATATCTGTGGCACTATGAATGCTAGTATGAAATGATTCTGTTATAATGCTATGAAATAATAGACAGATCAAACACTACTAAAAAGATGAGATTTCACTCTCTATTATATGTTCACATCATGTATATCTATGATGTTAGATAATCTTCGTCTTCATTCAACAAACTATTAGAACTCGCCTTTACCCCACTACCACTACCATAACCAACGCCTTTTAGATATCTTAGGTTCGGTTAATACACGAACAAGATGAGCACTATCTACTTTGAGAGATTCAAATGATTGACTTTGGTAGCAATCATCCAACAGTCTTCATGTTTGATAGGTGTACAATATAAATAATGCACTTCTCCACGGCACTTCTCCCGGTGAAAAAGTGACGACTAAAACCCTGAAAAAAAAATATTA